>OGXE01000247.1_pt1 | contig 47173 bp, 64 predicted proteins | sample 1576181 | NCBI WGS metagenome assembly OGXE01 (sample SAMEA3541478, study PRJEB24748) | human gut metagenome | biome: human gut; feature: human-associated habitat; material: faeces | place: China | collected 2012 | reverse complement strand
TTCACAAGTCAGGAACGCAACCTGCTTTTCAAGTTCAGCGATTCGTGAGAATGGTTCACGCATGAATGATTCGCACGAGGCATCACTCAGCGCCCAACCGATTCCGGCGCGAACGACGGCTTTTAACAGCGGGTCTGTGTCGTCGCCTTTGGTGTGGTTGTCGGACGGAATTAGGTCAACAATGCAGGCCCGGTTAATAAACCCGTCACCGATGCCAGCAGTGGCGATGGAGATCGTTCGGCTATCGTCATAAGCGAGCATTTCGCGCTTGCTGCAACTTTCGATCGGGTACTCAATATCGAAGCGATGGCCACCAAGATATTGCGAAGATCTTGGGTTTACGTGATACTCGCGCCCGTAGTCATCGCTGACCTTGTACAGCATTTCGCCGGAATATTTGGTAAATGCGGTTGCGGTATAGCGCTTGCCTTTGGTGAATTTCGCGTAAGTATTAACCACGGAATCGACGGACGGGATCAGGATGATTTTTTGTTTATTCATGTGTAATTTCCTTTGTTCGTTAGTGTGGGGATAGTATGCACCATCCCCGGACGTTCATTTTAGCAATTCGTGCTATCAAAGGGCGTCTAATTCCGCCTCAATGAATTCGTACCACTCGTGGCCGTTTGCAGGATCGTGTTCTGTGCCATGCAGCCAGTCCGTATGCGCGGAACAGAATTCACCGGATTTGTTGAAGTAATAGTCGGCCCATGACCGCGCCCAATCGCCTACGCCAGCGAACGCGCCAAGCTTGCGGATGCAAGCATCGGTGTAACCGCGCTCCTTCGCAATGCGCTTCAGTGCGCGAACCAGCAACTTGCGCTGCGACGCCTTCGATACTTTCCGTAGGTAGAAAAGCACATCTTCCGGTTCGCCGCCAACGCGGATGGTCAAATCTTCGTCAGTATCCAGCGGATTGATGATAAATTCGTTAAGGTATCCTCCCTGGATTACGTGAGCCGTACCGAGTGGGTCGCGCACCTCTACGGCATCGAATACGCAGCCGATAAGTCGGCTTTCACGTTCGCGTGCCACATTGACAACCATAAGTTTGACGGCGTTCATTAGCGGATCTCCTTCACCTGGTGGGATTCTAGAAGGTTTGTTACTTCACGGATGCCGCAGTCCTCGAATTCCTCTTCGGCCCCTGCCGCAACACTTAATCTGGTGAACCCGGCGTCATCGTCGATTGCGACTTCAATAACCTGCTCGCTCGAAAGCTCGATGTATGCGCAGCCGTAGGAATTCAGTTCTTCTAGTAGGGCGATTAAATTATCGTTCATTGCGTTGCTCCTGATTGGATTATTTCACTTCAGTAACGCCACTTCATCAAATGACGTTACGGCAGTTTTAACAAAAAGTGCTATTCTTTTTCGCCGCTGAATGCTGCCCGGTATCCACGGCGGAACCCGTCAATCTCTGACAGTCGGCATAACCCGATGATGATGCAAATCATGCCGACCGCGTGCCAGTCTACATTATCATGCAGCGCCAGGCCAATAAGGAAGAAGGCCCAATACAGCGCGAGTTTCTTTTTGCTTACTTTCGTACTTTCACCTCAAATAGAACGTTGTTTTCGTATGGCCTATTGGCGTACATTGCGATCTTTTCGTCCGGCATACGGCAGGCTGGCCAGAATTCTTCGTCCTCCGTGGTTCCCTGGTCGTCCTGCAAAATCCATACTTCATCAAGGCCGGGGCCGAACCTGGCGTCATACTCTCGGCCAGGGGTGAAATAGGTGGATAGCGGCGAATAGCCAGCGTGCGTGCAAATTACTTTAACCGTTTCCATTAGTAGATCCTGTTAGTCCAAACGTAGCCGTGTTCGATTATCTCGCGCAGCCTAACCCTTTTCGGAGATGGGTTAACCCCGTCGCCACCAGTGTAGAACCCTGTTCCATACGCAAAATGAACCTGCTTTGCGAACAGTCCACCGCGCGCCTGGATGTAAAGGCGGTTGCGCATAGCCAGAACTCTAAGTGTGTCGATCTGCTCGAATGGGTCGCCTTTGACCTTCGAGATCTTGCACATTACTGGCTTTTCGCCAAATTGCCCGGTTAAGCAGTGGCGATCGAAGTCTGATAAACGTATCATCCTACTACCTCCATGCAGGAATCATAACCAAAGAGATCTGTTACCATCTTCCAGGCGTCGTCGTCGCTCAGTGATTTGGCGTCGAAGTTCTCGGCGTGCTTAACGTGCGCCCAGCAGCAGGAGTCATCAACCCAATGAGAATGGGTTCGTGAGCTGTCGTTAAAGCGCCCGAATCTTTCAATGCTCAGGCCAACCCCGCTTAAGTGGCGCTCAAACCACAAAACAGCCACGTTGCCAACTTCGTTGACGTGAATCAGTATCACCGCGCGAACCCCAAGCATGGCGTAAAGGTTATTTGGTAGCGGTCTGGTAGTGCGAATCATGGTGAATCTCCGTTGTTTGGTGTGTGGCTATTATGCCCGATCTTCTGACCGGGCGTTTAGCAATGCGTGCTATTTCAGGCCGCGAAGGTCAATCTTCGATTTTGCCCAATCAGGGAAGCGAGCCATTTCGCCAACCTGAACCATTTTGTTTCCGCCCGGCCCCTTATCCACCCATGAATCAGGCGAGTAGCTCAATAGGCGAACATTTTCAACGGTCGACTCATAAGCCCAAATCGAGCCGTCGGCATCAATGGCAACCGTGTTGGCCCAAACTGGCACGTCAAGCGACTGCATGTCGAAGGTGCCAGGGATGTTGATCTGGAAGGCTACAACGTGGCGCTGCGTGATGGTGGCCACTACTTGCTCGCCGGATTTAACTTCGTGAATCATTGAGTTCTCCTTACAGGAACATTCCGGCCAGGCGCAGGCGGTTGATGATATCGTCACGCTTGACGCTGAGGCCGTCATAGTAGTCTTCGAGTTGGGGATCCCATGACGGCAGTTCAAGCATTGCTTTCATCTCATCGCAGGCTACTTTAAGCGCGTTGAAGTTCTGCTCGACGGCGAGACGGCGGGCTGCTGCGTTCAGTTCGTTGTTGTGGTTGCCAATCATGTTTTTGCTCCTCTGTTTCGATGGGGTAATAATAACGCATTACCCAGGTCGTGTTTTAGCAAAAAATGCTATTCCTGGCAGTGCTTGCTGATATCGCTGGCAGTCAATCCAAGATCGATAGCCGCGAACAAGTTCGCCTTGTAAATCCCGGTCAGAGCATTCCCGGCGAAGTCTACGGCAAGAGCGGCTACTAAACCCTTAATCCGCTCCCGCTCAGAGATAGCGCCCTGCCGCCTGTATGCCTCAGCCTCCAGGTGTGAGGCGGTCGTTGCGTCGAACTCGGTAAACACGGAGATTAACCCCGCCCCCAGGCTAACGCGTAACACCTCGCCCGGCTCCAGAAGTTTCAGCAACGGCCTGCGGAAATGATTGTCGACCGGATTAACGCCGAACTTCTCCACGAACTCCTCCGCCGTCATCTGGATACGCCGCCCGCCATCCAGGAACATGCGCCTGATCTCGGAAGAGCGGTTGCCAGTGAATGTGCCTTCCGTCTTCGCTGCTTCCTGGCCCCGTCCGGCTGGCCTGGTGGCGTCGCCAAACGTGATGGATTGCAGCCATTCATGGTAAGCGGCTTGCTTTTCTGCGTCGTACTGCATCCACTCGGACACGTCGACTTCTTCGAATTCATAGCCTTTATATTGCATTTGTGTTTCCCCCACATTTACGGCGTTTGGTAATGTTTCGGAAGGTGATAATACAGGCCGCAGGCCGCGCCGTCAAAGGGTTTCGGCGTGTTTGGTAAGATTTGCTGCCATCCCCTATATATACCTATATACATTTTTTCGCGGCGGAACATCTAAAAATTATGGCTTGCGCAAGAGGAATCCATAACCTCCCCGGAGAAATCTTACCAAACATATATAAAGATAAAGAGTAATAATAATAATATTATTATTTATCATATACTTACTATCTATATATGGGCTTATATTGGTCATTTTTTGCGCAATTTTTAGGTAAGATTATTCCTCCCCCACACTCCCACACGACGTAAATGTTGGGGAAACACAACTCCAGTTCTGCCAACTTCGATCGGCGAATTGCGTGCATAGTGCATACATTTATGCAGTTCGTTGCAAATCCTGAAACACTCACAAAATCGTTGCACAGAATGAAACAATCAAAAGCAATCATGATTCGTCAAAACTAATCACCTGGGAATCAAGTGCAATCACCATCTATTCCACTATTCCGAATCGGTGGAATAATCAGCAATCGCAGGAATAGCATTTTTTGTCAAAAGCCACCCGATCGACTTTGCTATGATGACTTCAACGAAACGAATTGAGCCAAAGGGGCCAAAGCTATGAAACTTCAACGCGAATCAATCAACCTGGGCAGCGAGTATAACGGCAAGTGGAACTTCGTTATCATGGATAGCGACGCCGACAAGATCGAAGCGGTTGAGGAAGCGTTATGCGAAATGGCCACTGGCTTCTCTGTCGGCGGCGAAGAGAAAACCTGGGGCGACTACTGCGACCAATGCCCTTGCTATGACGATGGTTATGGCTCCGGCTTCTGGATTCCGGTCGAAGATGTTCCGGCCTTCAAAGAAGCGTACAAGGCAGCGAAGAAAGCAGTGAAATAAGCACGAATTGCTAAACGCCGGGCCGCGAGGCCTGGTATAGTTAACCCATCGAAACCAGTCAGGAGATTAACCATGAAAGCATTTGCGGATGTAGTCGTCGGGGATAAAATCCAATATGGCGCAAGCGATCTGTTCCGTACCGTAACCGATATCGAGAAGGGTCGCGGCGTCAATGGGTTTACTGTCTTCGTGGTGCTCGACGGCGTTGCACGCTTCGCGGTTGACGCTCGTGATTGGGTTTTCTGCATCGAGAAGGGCCAGGTATGAGGAAACGGCGGGCCGGGGAGGTGGTTTGCACCTGCGATGCTTACCCCTTCCCGCACAGAATGTTCGGCGGTTCATGCAACGGGATCGCCATTGTCATTGCCAGTGTTGGCGGTGCGGAGTGCCAGAATTGCCAGCTACTGAATAACGGGTCGTGCGAGGTGCTGGCGGGTATCGAGAATCCGATCGAATGCCATTACGTCGCCGACTTCATCCACCAAAACGAGGTAAAAATATAATGCGAACAGTTACCATTTCGAAGAGCTTTTCCTACATCATCGGATCGCCTGAAGAGCGTATCAAGGCCATCCGCGACAAGGCGACCAATGACGTTACCGATGCCTTCAGCGCTGCGGCCAAAGCTGCGATCACGCATTACTACGGTCGTGGCCCGGAAGAGTTCAGCGCAGAAAACGCGCCTTTCCTGGTGGTCAAAAAGGAAGGCGGTAATGTATGGCAAATTAACGACAAGCAGACTGGCGAGTTTATCTTCGGATCGGTTCCGTGCCGGGTCGGAAGCAACGATGTTACCATCCAGGAACTCGGCGAAAAAGAACCTCGCGTTCAGCGCACGATCTACATCAGCCAGGATTACGCGACCTGCGTTCCGGCATAGCACGTTTTGCTAAAACAACATGGCGGGATAGTGGCATACTATCCCAACACCAACAAGCGAAGGAGCTACACAATGAACCATCCGAAGACTGATTCCATTCTCGCCGTCCTGAACGCGCATGGCCGCGTCGTTCTCCGCATGAACCGCGCCTCCGGCTTCACTCAGATCACGATCACGAAGTCGAAAGGTCGCTACATCATCGGGACGGTTCCGGGCGGTCGTCTCGTTCAGTCCTCCCTGGCTGGCGTCACGCTGACGCTGGAATCGAACAGAATGTTCATTGAGGCGTGGAAAGCATGAAAGAAAAGGTTATTTACTGCATGTTCGACGGCTCAGGCATCATGGGTCTGCCGTGGGCCATCAAGGGATGCAAGGTGTATTGCTTCAATGCCGACTCCGGCGACCACGGAGAATATAGCATTCGAATGGTTCACCCCAATATCCAGTATGTTAACATTTGGATCGACAAGGATTTTGACGTGAAGCGATCGATTCTCGGCATTCCCGATCCTGACTTCATTTTCGCTTTCCCGTCATGCACGCTGTTAGCGCATAGCGGAATAAAGCACGTAAGGCAAGATAACGACGTTCTATCAGCCGCAGATGATGCGAAGATGGTCGAGCAATTAGGCAATAAGTATGGTTGCCCCTGGATGGTCGAAAACCCGGTTGGAAAATTGTCGTCACTATGGCGCAAGCCGGATTTCTATTTTCACCCGCGCGACTTCGGCGGCTATGTTTCTCCGAACGAACCTGTGTGGCATCCCAAAATGCCCCACTGTGACAATTACACGAAGAAAACGTGCATATGGCACGGAAACGGTTTTGTCGAACCGAAACGGCTCCCTCCTCCGGATGGAGTAGAAGGCGTGAATTTCTTTTGGGCCTGGAAGTTTTTGGGCGGAAGGTCAGAAAGGACTAAAATGCTGCGCTCCATTACTCCGCGAGGTTTTGCCCGCGCCGTGTTCCAGGCGAATTATCGAGAATAGCACGAATTGCTAAAACTACCCGGCGAAAGTCGGGTAGCATTACCCCATAGAAACGCAACGGAGTAAACGGAAATGAAATTTATTATCTTGATGATGTTAACTATTTTGTGTATGTCCGGGCCTGGTGGTTTTATCTTTGCCGTCATGCTGTTAGTTGTTGCCGGGATTATTGATGTTCGCCATCACCATGTAATGACTGATTTAAGGCTTAATCGCCTGATTAATGATATCAAGGCGGCTTGCGAAGGCATGGAAATAAAGGTGGTGAAGAAATGATATCTCAAAAAACTCGCCGAAGTATGCCGCGAAGTTCTAAGGATGAATAATGGCGGCGCAACCCTGGCTGCGATGCAAAATAAAATTGAGTCGCACGTTGGATTTAAATTGAGTTGCAGAAATAAAGCTGACTTTCTGGATCTGGTTAACCTGTATATCGAGATGGGAGAAAGAAAATAAATGGCTAAGTCAATCAAGATTAAATGCACGTCAAGCCGTGCCGTTAACATCCATGAAAACAACCTTTATTCCGCCCGCGTCGACGATGAAGGCAACGTGTCAATGATGGTATATGACAGCGTAGAACTGAAGAAGAAGCGCGTTATTTTGTCGGTAGGCGTTAGCGGTGAGTTGTTTATTGCTGGCGACGGCGGAGCGGCGGTTGCGACGTTCATCGAACTCAAAACCAAAACGCTAAAATGCGTCGGCCTTGACCATAGCAACCCGATGAAAAAATCCTTCAGCGTCGGCAAGCGCTACCAGGTCGAAAGCGGTCGTGCGCTCGGTGCGGTTGCTGGATACATCTTCGACCGTGACGGATGCCGCTGGACGCTGTACCGCGAGGAAGTTGGCTTCAGTGTATCGGACGGAACGACTTTCGAAGCTAAATACCTGTGACGGGTTCGGGGCCATGCGCCCCGATAATCCAAGCGCGTTTTTCAAGCGTGTTTAGATTATCACTGGATCTCGGATTTAATACGGCATATGATTAGCCGAACGATTAACCAATCAGGAGCAAGGGCATGTTTTTAAATGACCGCGTATCACCGCAAGATATTATCGCCATCGCAGAAAGGGATGGGATCAGTCCTCTGCGCGTTGCGATTCGTGCGAACGGGTATCGTGACTCCGTTTCATTCTGGCCAAAGCCCAAAGATATCGACGTAAACGCGGATAAATACCCAACAATCTCGATCGCAAATGATTACGATGTGGTCGGCAAGCTGGCGCTCAATGCTGCCCGATCTGTTCAGTTCCCGGAATCATCCGCTTACATGCACTTTCTCGGAACCGTGTCCGCCGCGATGATGGGTCGCTTTTGGGTCGAGTACCACGGCAGCGAGCAACCGACAACGCTTTACGTTATCACGTCGCAGCCGCCTTCCGCTGGTAAGTCTGCCATTAACTCGCTGGCCATCGATCCGATCGTCGCCGAAGTCGAACGCATTAACGAGTCTCGAAAGAAGGAGCGCAAGAAAATCATGGCGAAGCTGTCCGCCAACAAGCAGGCACTTAAAGGGGAGTTGTCGCAATCTGATATGGTGAAACTTTTCGAAGATCGTGACGAACTGGAAGAGAAACTTGAAAAATTATGTGATCTAACTTTCCCGGTATCCGATACCACCCCGGAAGGCCTGGCGAAGATTAACAACCGCCAGGGCAACTTTGCCGTTATTTCCGATGAGGCGACGGCGGTTAACAGCCTTTTGGGGATCACGTATGGCAACGATGGCGGCAAGAAGACGAACAGCGAACTGGTGCTCAAAGCATGGGATAAAGGCCACGTATCGATCGCTCGTGCCGACGTTAGCAATAATATGTCATTCGTGGCTTTGGGCTGCATTTGCGTAATTGCACAGGATGAAACCATCGACGCCATCATGCAAGCGGGTTCTCGCGGGATCGGTGTCTCGGAGCGTTTCCTTTTGGTTCGTGAGCAAACCCGTTTGGGTGAGCGCGTATTTATCGACGAAAACGGGAATTCGACCTATGAGCCGATCGACCAGTCACTGAAGGCAGATTACTTCCGGCTGATTCACGATATTATGAGCGAGTCGAACGTTAAGTTGCAGGTTACTGACGCGGCAATGCGGAGACTGAATAAGGCACGCCAGGAGTTAGAACCGGAGTTAGGCGACGGCGGCAAGTATTCGCATACAATGCTTCGCGGCGCGATGGGTAAGTTTGATAAGCAGGTTATGCGTCTGGCGTCCGTGATTCACACTATCCGGAACTGGCAACCCGGCGGGAAGCGCTCGAAGAAGATCGACACGGCGACCATTGACGAAGCGATCATCATGTTCCATGAGTTGAGCAAAACGTATTTGTCGTCGGCTGACTCTTCCGGCTTTGCTGGTGAGGGAGCGGAAATTAAAGCGCTGTATGACGTTATCGCCAGTCGCTGCAAACAGGCAAAAGGTGTTATGACCGTCCAGGGCATTTATAACGCCTGCCGCAACCTGAAGATCTTCAAAGGCCAGGCCGGGGTGAGCAAAAAGATTAAGGAACGCTTATTGCCGAAGATGGAGGAATTAGGCTTTATCTGCGTGATGGATTCCGAAGTCTTTATCAACCCGTCGTTCATGAGGTAATTGATGTTCATTCTTGACATTTACAAGTTCTGCGAATCTCGCCGGGAATTCACCCGGCAGGATTTTGCGAAGTTCGTCTATACGCACCGCGAAGCGCCCCGCCTGGCAAAAGCCGCCAACGTGTCGCAACGTATGTTCGCCTCAATGATCTCTAAGGAGTTTTTAGCGCGAAGCTATACGAATGTATACCTTGACGGAAAAAACGGCGCTGTGTGGTGTACGGGGCCGGATAACAGGGAGATAGGCTTTGATTTACGGTCGTTCGAAGGGATGGATAACCGATATATGTGGGAGATGATGCACCTTGACCAACTCAGTGATGAACAGCTTTTCGGGAAAGCAGGTGGAAGATCTGATAACGGAAGTTCACAGGCTTGTTTGCGTGAAACAGATCACACCAGAAAATTACTTGCGTGCCGCGCTCATCTTGCTCTATCAAGGAATGGCCGCAACCAACACGGTTGAACATGGTCTTAACGATGAAGACGGAGTAGCGCTATTGCACGTCAAACGGTACATATAGAAAAAGGGGCATTACGCCCCTTTGTTTTTTCGTTCCCGCCAAAGACAGAACACCCCGATCGCCAGCATTACCACCCCAACACCACCAATCAGCCACGGAATCAGGCTTCCGCTTTCATCATTCCGGATCTCGATCTTGTCCGCCGTAATCTGGTTGGCGTGAATGCTGGAGGTCGTTACAGATTTCTTGTTCGACGTGTCAACCTTACCCACCGCCGACTCCTTAAACGTGGCCTCCTGCTTGCTCGACGTGTCCGTTTTGTTTGTCACGCCAACCGCCTGTTTCACGTTCTCCGCGCCGACTTGCGCCGTCATATCCGGCTTGCTACCAACCAGATCGGAAAGGATTGGGACGCTTGACGCGCAACCGGAAACGACGGCAGCCGCCCACACGATAAAGCCGATGGCCAGCGCTCGTTGAAAGTTTAATGTGCTCATTTCAGATCCTTAATGCATAGTTGATATTCCTGAACCCGGCGATTATACAAGCCTTTCGACTTCTCCATTTTACCCGTCTTCGGGTTGCGGTAGTACGTCCAGCGATATAGCTGCTCGCACGCCTCGCGCAATCGCCCCTGGTTCGTTAATTTCAGCATGGTGCTGCCAGAATATGCGCCTCCGCCAGCGTTGAACGTAAAGCTGTACATCGACGCCCTGAAGGTGTCCGGAACATCGACTTTGATTTTGCTGTCAACGGTTCGCTTCGCCACCTGGATATGCTTGGTTAAAAGCGCGTCGCACTCTGACCGGGTATAGGTTTTCCCCTTGATAACGTCCGGGCCTGTGATGCCTTCGCATACTGTCGGGACGCCAGCGATATCCATATAAACATTGTATTTCGTGTCCTCCACTTTCGGAAGGAAGGCGACAGCGATCGCCACCGCCGCCGCGAATGTAACCCGCGTTTTAATCCCCATGTTATTTACTCCTGATCTTTACCGCCGTTTTGATATCCCCGACTTCCAGCGCTTCACGAAGCGCCTTTGAATCTCGCCAGCGCAACCACGCGCCGAAGGAGCCGAATAGAATCATGAAAAATAAACCAATGGCAGCAATGATTAATTGCCCGATTGCAGATCCCGCGAGGGCAACGCCACCGCTGCTATTGGTTGCCGCGTTGATGAATTCTCGCATGATATGCAACCTCTGTTAGTTAAATGGTAAGGTGATGATATATTCATTTGGCCAAATTAAGAACAAAAAAAAAGGAACCCGTCAAGGTTCCCAATCGTTAAGGTGGTGATAATAAAGGCATTAACTTTATAATTTTAATGCAACATCTGAAACCATATCAAGGATTTTTTGCGCGTCGTCTTCCGGCTCGCCAGTGGTCATATCAAAATCAAGTTCGTGATACGTGTCACAAATCAGATCGGGGCGTCGAATATGCTTGCGGCTATCACCCTCAAAGGTCATGCTGTCACGATGAAGGTGGACGACAAACACGTTAAGCGCCTCATGCGCTGCGACGTGTTCCACCTCCTCATCGAAGCCGCCGTCGCTGACGATGCAGTTAAACGGCGAAATTAGCGCTGAATCGCAAAGCAACTTTCCGAACTGGCTTTTGCCCAGGGTCGGCTTTACGAAATTTTCGCTAATGTGAATCATGAATTCACGCGGAGAACGGTCGCCCAAAAAATCGCATTTCACTTCTTTGTGCTTGCGGTCGTGGTATCGGGCAGTAAAGCGTGCAAAATCAGTAGATCCCAGCACAGCACGAGCAATGGCAAACATCGGCTGTTTGAAGCTAAGGTTCTTGTATTGCCACTTCCGCGAGATGATTTCCGCGATAGTGTCCTTTCCGATTCCCGGCGCTCCGTTGAGGATAATTACATTTTTCATTTGTCTACTCCGTGTGATTTTAAATGATCGTGAAGATTGTCGCCGTAGTCGCATACCTGGTAAGTCGTGATACCCAGGCCGCGCAAGTGCGCAATAACATTGGGGGAATCATCCCACGCCGCAACAATGCGATCAAGTCCGATTTTGCGTAACTCCCCCTCCTTGATTACCGTGTCTTTACGGTTATCGCTGGCGCGGCGCATGATTAGGCTGTCATATTTCACCCCGTAGCGGTCAAGCCAAATCATTGTTTCGGTCTTCACCTCATCGGATCGGCCAGTCAGGATGATAACGGTCATTCCGGATCGATAAAGCGCATTCGCCACGTCAATAGTGCTTTGGATTGGGCTGTCTCCAATTGACGCGCCATTAAATTCGCTCCAACTTTCTGTAAGGTGGAGATCTTTTTTCGGCAGCAGGTGCAAGCGGTGGGTTCCGTCGGAAAGCGTGCCGTCGAGATCGAAAATGCAGATATTTCTATTCATCGGTTTTCCTTGTTGGCCCCTCGCGGGGCCGTTGTGGTTACATGTTCGGACGGTAGATAAAGCGGCCTACTTCGCCATATTCTTTGCTGTACAGAATCACCGCAGCCTGGCGGTATGAACGCCATCCGCCGCGTGCGGCGTAGGCATCTTTTGCGCCTAACTGGCCATGCACTTCGTCAATGCCTAACGAGTGTTCCGTTACAGTCTGGTGATGCCAGTGGCCGGAATGCGTGTAAATGTAGTCGCACTGGCCGAACTCCTTACGGAAGTCGGTAGCCATCGCAGCAAGGCGAGTTTCCGGCTTTTTCATCGTGTGGCCATGCGTATAGCCCAGCATGGTTTTGCCCCACAAGGTGCGATGCAGGATCGCCGGACTAACATCAACAAAAACGCGAGGCTCATTCTCATAGAACGCCGCCAGCGCTGCGCGTAGCCAGATCATCCCAGCCTGGTCGTGGTTGCCTTCAATCACCTGCACTTCAACTTCTGCATGATTGTTAAGCAGTAGCGACACTGCGCGACGCAGCGAACGAATGGCAACATAAACAAGTTTTGCGTATCGGCTATCCTGATCGAGAACGTGACCGCTTGCCGGGGTTACTGCGTCCAGGCCGTCACTGTGAAGGAAGTCACCGCCGACCAACAAAACCGCCTTTTGGGATTGCGGAGCCACCGACACGGAATAATCAAAGAAGCGGTTTAGAACCTTCTCAGCCGTGCTGGTGTCATAGTTCTCGCCGCATTCGTGCTTATGCGCCATTGCCCCAATATGCAGGTCGAAGATCGGGTACAGGGCAAGCTGATCTTCAATGTAGAACTTCGATTCATCCAGCGATTGCGGTTCGGCTCGCGGAAGGTCTTCGCAGAAAGCCGCCTGCGCTGCCCCCATAAGCGCGACCATGCGATCGCGGTCTACTTCCGACTTGACCCACCGAACGACCTCGGAGCCGTCCGCGCGAATCATCGTCGACGTGCCTTTGACGCCGAAGCCGTCCGGGATGTGCTTCGCAACGTGGGCGTTTCCGTGTAGGTGTCCTTGTCGCGCCAGGCGAACTCCGCGACGTTCAACGCTTCGAATGTTCATGCCGAACTCTTCCGCGATCTCGCGGTAGGTTTTACCTTCCTTGCGGGCGGCTAAAAATTCTTCATCTGTGATTTTAGGTGACATAATTTATCCCAATTGAATTGCATAGTTAATGATTGCGATCGTAAACAGGATCGCCGTAAATAAGATCGCAATATATCGCATTCTTCACTTCCCCGCTACTTGTAATATTTCTTCTGCTGCTTAGACTCGTGGATGAACATCTTCAGCGCGTCTGCCTCCGCTCGCGTTGCCACTGCTATTCGCGTGCGCTTCACCGGGCGCTCGTGTAGATAGGTGAGCTTCCCACCAAAAATAATTGATATATCTTTGATATCGAAATGCTTTGCGATCTTCACGATATCATCACTTATTCCAGCTTCTTTTGCGTGCTGCCATACGGCAGCGCGACCAGTCTCGACAATCATCATTCGTCACCGTAAATGCAAAAACCTTCGGCCATTTGCTCATACATGGCCACACTTTCCAGGCCGTACCCGGCGCGAAAATAAATCTCACCGACTACACCATCAAGGCCATTCTCTGAAGGGTTCGCCATGTAGTCGCCCATGCACAGGCGAGAAAGGTTAACCAGGTGGCGAGATACTACTTGCGCTTTTGCTGGTACGATCTTGATGGTGTCTGCAATGGTTTTGGTTTTCATGGCGTTAGCTCCTGATTGGTTGATGGAACAATAATACCCGCACGCGGCGGGTATTGTTTAGCAATTAGTGCTGTTTTGCGAAATACTCCGCGCCTTCATGCGATTTAAACTCAATCAATTCTCGTTCAAGAATTTCTGGCCAGTCAGCGACCGGAGTTCCGTTGTCCATGAACTCCATGTAGGTTCCGTCGATGGTGTCAGCAAAGGCTAACTTTTCCTCATCAGTCCCAATGAAGCCGTATTTGTCCAGCAATTCAACCACGATCCGAAGATACTCGGTGAAAGATTCTATCTGTTCCATTTTTCAGATCCCACGTTTGCGCATACGCTTTTTAGCTAATGACGGGCAAATCTCGCTTACCGGAATGTAAAGCGTCTTTTGCTCCTCTCCCGGCTTGAGCTTGCGCATGATGAAAATAACACTTCCTTTATTGTTGTTGTCGACTGGCTTCCCGCTTAATCCGTTGATAAAAGCGAGGCGACCGGATCGGCTTAACTGGTTCCCGTCATCATCCTCTTCAACATCGGCAACAATCCAGATAATTTCGGCGGCCATCTTCTGCGCGTCACGGAACCATGCGGTAGAATTGTCGCCGGGTAGCAGAATGTCGATCTGGTTGTCGTGCTCCATTTGCTCAATAGCCTTGAGAATAAACGGATCTGGAAACGAGTAAGGCGGATTCAGCCAAATGTGCTTGTTTTTCCCCCACCAGCGTTTAAGGCAATCCGTTTTTTCGTCGTAGAACTTCGGGCAAACTGCGTTGCTTCGGTCTGCGGCGGCATCAAGATCGTAATTTCCATAACGCTCTTCCATGTATGCGATCAGGCTGCGATCGGTCGCCCACTTATCGCGCACGATATCAGGCGTTTTGCTCCCTGCGTATCGGTTGCCTGTTACCTGGTAAAACTTGTCTGGCCTGACAGCCTGATAGTGTCCGCCAGTAGCAAGGGCATTGCCAATAAACGTTTCGCGCTCCAATTGCTCAAACGTGGTGAATGCGTCACGAGTTTCTTTGTCTGCGATATCTTTTGCCATTATTATTTAACCTCGCAGGTTAAGGTATTATGAAAAGCGCCCACACTAACATCAATAGTGTTTTTGTTGACTTCATAATGAGCGTACCCAAAAGGAGTAAGCAGTTTATATTGATTTTCGCCAGCGCCATCAATTATAACGCCAGAGTTCTCCCCCTTTACAACTTTCATATATTTGCTAGTTACCTCGAACGCCTCACCACCGCAATCATATGTTTTCGGTTTTTCGCTGCAACCAATAAGACCAAGAGACAGAACAACTAAAGCCAGCATCTTTTTCATTTTCAACACTCCGTTCTTCGTTTCGATGGTGAAATGATACCCGGCTTTCACCGGGCGGTTTTAACAAAAAGTGCTATTTTATGGCATCGCAGAAAGCAATCTTGAATTGCTCGAAGCCATAGGCCACGGCTGCGAATCCGCCGCGACGCCGGACGGCAGCAAGGAATTCCCTTTGCTCCTTGCTCACTGGCGACGCCTGCGCCTTACCCTGGCGCTTTAGCTCAATGGCTGCGAACGGGTATTTGCCACCGAAACCAATCAGGATCAGAATGTCGCTAACGCCCTTCAGTAACCCCATTTGATGATCGATAACCGCGCTCGCCTTGTGCTTACTCCCTTCGTTAACCGTATGCCAGAACAGATAATCAGGGTATTCGTGACGCAGCCACGAAACGCTATTCATCTGATCGATTTTCTCAAGCGGACAGGCCTTCACAGGCCCGCCGTAGTATTCGAGATAATCACCTTTATCAGTAATCACTATTCGTCTCCAAAATCTTTGCGTGAAATAATATCTTCCTTCTTGCCGTTAACGCGATGCGTTACGCGCTTCGGCGCTCGGAAGTAGTGCGCATTCTCAAGGATTTTTCGCGCATTTTTCATCCCGCCCAACTTGCCGCGCATTACCGCGTCGCTAACGTGCTGGAAGACTGCCTTTTGCCGCCATAACTTGCCGCAAATCTGATTCTCTGATTCCGGGAAGAACTTTTCCCTTGCGGTGAATTGCTCGCCGTCATGGTTCAGTAACACGTAATTGAAGATGATCCCGGACTGATTGCGAGTCAAGCCGATATCGAACCCGACAACATCATACCAGTCATTCTGCGTATAGTGCTTCCCGGTTAGGTTGTCATTGGGGTCTTTAAGCTGTACCCCGCAGCATCTGCACTGGCGAGCAACAATATCGTTTTCAGCGTAACACCCTTTTACTTTAATCTTCCCTGTTCGCGGGTCTTTCTGGTCTTCGCAGCGCTGCGAGATCCAGAAGTATTCGCAACGATTACCGTTGCTGTCTTTGTGGATGCATCGGCGGGCGTACTCGCTATTTTCTCCCTTGCATACCGGGCAAATTTTCGGGCCGTTCTTGCTGCTCTTGCGCCTTTGGTATTGCGCCTGCTCAAGAATCGGATCGAAATATAGCTGTCCCAAATCGTCCATAGTCCCAGCGAAGTCCCAAACCAAATGGTCTTCCTTCACCCACGAGTAAGGAGGCTGTTTTTGCCAGTCTTTTAACAGTCGCATACCGCGCCCCAAAAGCTGAATAAGCAACGTAAGCGATCCGATCTTGCGCAATATCACCGAAAAATCCCAAAACGGAACGTTAACGCCAGTGGTTAGGGCCATCACCTGGAAGATGTATTTAATCTCCCCGCGATTCGCCTTATCCAAAATTTCGCCGCGTTTCTTCGAGTTCGTCTTCTCTGTGATGATCGCGTATGTGGCGTCCGGCGGTAAGTAGCTTGCCGCTTCCTTGCAATGCCGCTGGCCAGCGCAAGTAATAAGAACGCCGTTTCGGGTTTTCGCACGCTCCACGACCTTTTGCATAATCAGCTTCGTCATTTCGCCGGATTCATGGATTTTCTTTTCCATCTTGCGCAATTCTTCCGCGCTAAAATCCTGCGTACCGTCCTGACTGGAGCCGTGGAATTCTGAAAGATCATACCCCAACCCATCTGCCTCGGTATCGCCGAAAATGGTGGGAACAACCGATCCGAACTCGACAAGATAGTTTGTGTTAATGTCGGTGATCTGCTCGCGCCAGAATCCAGGCTGCGTCTTGTCTTCCTGCAAGATGGGAACCACCCCGCGAAACTCCGACCCCGTATAACCGACGATGCGAAGTTCTCGCCCTGTCTTCTCAAGGCACCTCCGCATTAACTCACAAATGACGATGGTGTACTGTGTGCGACCGCCGCCGAATTCTACGTCGTCGAATTTTTCGTCGTATGGGTGGTCGGCATCGACCAATTCCCCGTTCACGCGATACGGCTTATCTTTCGGCCTGCTCATGTACTCGAACGATTCATTGTTGGCGATCGCTTCCGCCAGATCTTGCCAGTCAACCTGGTGGCATTCGTCAATGGCCAGAACTGAAGGCACGTAGTCGCCCAGCATTTTAAACAGGCCATTAACCACCGTTCCTTCAGATCCAACGACGATCGGGAAGTATGCCGCCTTTGTGCCTAACCCGGCGCAATAAACGGAGTTGGGAACATCGAGGTTACTGATCTCCTCGGAATCCTGCTTCACGATCTCGGCCTGGCGAGCAAGAACCATCATTGGTAAGTTCATTGCCTTGCACTGCGCTGCGAGCATGGCGATCATGATGGTTTTCCCGGCGGAAACCGAAGCCTTAATGTAAAAAGGATGTTCATATTTTGCGATCCGCTTCGCTGTCTCAATATACGCAACCGCCTGATACGGGTAAGGAACGATATTTCCGACGGTGAACCGCTTTTGTATTAACGGGATCTTGTCTGCGTAGGCTTCAATTTGTTGTTCAATTGTGAGCATGGGTAATCCTAATTTGTCATTCGCATAGTTGCGTGTATAATACATGGAACATTTTATCAGGTTTAACAAAAAATGCTATGAGGGTTAAATTATGGAACAAATGGCAAAGATTGATAAGCGAACCTTGAACGGCAATAACGGAACATCGCGCGGGAAAGATAAGAAGAAACGCAAGCGACCGACTGGTTACTACGTGCTGAAGGATGAGGTTCGCGCCGGGTTGACTGCGCGGATGGAGCTGGTTATTGATGCCTTCGGTGGTATAGCGGGAACGGCAAAAGAGTTGGGGGTTAGCATCCAGGTTGTTCAGCAGTGGCGTAAGCGCGGCATGATCTCAGCCGATGGCGCTTATCTCGTACACAAGAGCTACCGCCGGAACAATTGCAAAGGTTTCCGCGCCTCATTCTGCCGACCAGATTTAAGGTTTGACAGCAACGGCAAGCCAGTTACGCGCCGATGCGACCGCCGGGAAATGCTCCGCGTAGTCAGATAGCACAATTTGTCTAAACACTAAACGCCTGCCGGGTTATCATTCTCGTGTAGGCGTTTTTTATTTGGAGGTAACGACGTGGATTTTTACGATGAAAAAGAGGTTTTGCCGTACATGGCTGGCATGTGGCGCGAAGCGTTGCAGAACATTTGCGGCATCCACTCTCGATACTTCAACGGCAAGCACCAGGACTGCCCTAACTGCGGCGGCAAAGACCGATTCCGCTGGACTGACAAGTTAGAAACGCGCGGCGACGGCGGCGCATACTGTGGCGGCTGCGGTGCTGATAAGGGGATCGGCTGGTTAATGAAGTTAAGCGGCCAGCCGTATAGCGAATGCATCAACATTCTTGGGCGCTATCTCGGCAAGGTTCCGCAAGAATACGTGGTCAAGAGAAACAAGCAGGTAGCTCGTGATAACGGGTATGACTACGGCAAGATGGCAGATCATGAAAGAGTGCTGGCAGTTTTAAACAGAACGGAGGCCGTCGATAGCACGCCTGTAACGCTCTATGAGGGCATTGAAAATGAGCATGTCAAATCATATCAGGTTGGCGTAAAAACTCACGAGAACGGCAGACAGGAGCTAATTCACGCGCTACCGATGCAACTCGTGCATGAAGATGGGCTGGATGATGAGTATTGCAATATCCTGTTCATTGATGAGGAAGGCCGGGAGAAGATGTTAGCTGGAGATCTGACCTTCGGATCGGTGATAGTTACCAATCAGAGCGACGACGGTAACGGGCCGATTTACCTTGCTCGATCCTGGATTGAGGCGATGCACTTCAATATTGCCAGTTCGTTCAAGTGCGACGTTTGGGCCTGCATCATACCTTCAAACGTCGAGATCGTGGCGTACAGGTATAAAGGCAATGGAGGAGAAGGTAAGCGAGAAATGCGGGTAGTTTGCCGTCGTGGAGATCGGGATATGCTGGCGGCCGCCGACGATCGGGATCTAAAGGTTATCGTTCCGAACGGTGACAACTTCAAGCTCGGCTTTGAGCGTAAGCTATACAAGGCATCATCACTTCTCTGATTAAATATTGACCAGAAATTAGGTAAGATTGAGAAAATCAGTCTTACCTTTTTTTATGCCTGAAATTCAGTGACTTGCAACTGGTCGAACCACTTTAGGTAAGATTTAGTAAGATGAATCTTACGTAAATTTCGCGCAAAATTTAACCAATTAACCGCCATATATAGATAGTAAGTATATGATAAATAATAATATTATTATTATTACTCTATCTCTCTATACTTATCTTGGTAAGATTTCTCCGGTGTGCGTGTCTTTTTTCGCTGGATTTCGCGCCAGATTTTTCATGGATATTTACCTATAGGGATCTTACCATCTTACCGATTTGCATTAACTCGATGAAATATATAGGAAAAATCACGTAAGATGCATCTTACTAAATCTTACGTAAATTTCGCTCATTTTTTAACCAACTGCGGATAGCACTTTTTGACTTGCGCCGGGAATCGTCATGCGTATACTTAACGCAACGAAACCACAAATGGAGCAATATCAATGGCTGAAGCAATTTTCAGGGCATACACCAGCAGTGAATTGACCAACGAGCAATATCACGATCCTGATTCCTGGTGCGCGGAATACGTTAGCGGCTCAAGCCTCGGCGAGATTTACGCAACATCCCCGGCGCACTGGAAATTCAAGGTGCGTGAGGAAACCGCCGCGCTGGCGTTCGGAACCTGTTCGCATACCTGTATGCTTGAGACGGCAAAGTTTAATGGCGAGTACCTGCGGGCAACTTCTCCGGGCGATGTTAAAGATCTGATTACGTCGAAGTCGGCATTGTCTGCGAAGCTGAAAGCGTGTGGCCTGATTGGGACGTCCAACAAGGATTACCCGGAACTTCTGGAAATGGCATATCGCGCCGGGATTGACGTAAATGTTTGGTGGGCTATTGAGATGTGCGACGAAAGCGCCGCGATGAACTCCGGGCGCAAGCTGGTTAAGGATGTTGATTTCGATGCCGTTGTTCAAATGCGCAGTGTGATGCTGGCCAACCCGCGACACGCCGCATGTATCGAATCGCCCACCGCGCAGCGTGAATTGTCAATCTTCGGTGAGATCTTCGGCGTCAAGGTCAAGGTTCGACTCGATCATGTTGACGTGGTTTCCGATCCCGAACTCATCAAGGAGTGGGGGTTCAACCCGGATGAGGTTTTCGAGGTAGTGGTGATTACCGACTACAAAACCACACAATCTTCCAAGCCGGACGATTTCGGGCGACTCGCCTTCAATTTGGGCTACTATCTCAAGATGGCATTGCAGCGCGATCTGTTTGTGAAGACCTACAACGAAAAACGCCAGGTAGTTGTCAGGCTGCTAACTCAGGAGAAAAAATCACCGTTTGCTCCGCTGGCGTTCACCCTGACCAGCCAGCAGATCGAGATCGGTCGCAAGCAGTATCAAAGCGTGATTCATCAGTATGCGGAATGCGTGAAGCATGATTCATGGCCATCATATGAGTCAAACGCGGCGGAAGTCGTTTTGCCTACTCCGCAGTTTGTGAAATACATGTTCCCGGACGTATACGGCACAAATAGCTAAACACTGGTGCGCACTTGTGATATAGTGCGCATTACCAATCAGGAAAAGGAAACTTTATCATGCGTACATCTGAAAAATTCACCACCATTGCAGCCGCATTAATCAAGGCAAAATCTGGCTTCGTGGCCGCGAAGAAAAGCGGGAAGAACAACCATCTTGGGAACACCTATGCGAATCTTGGTGATATCCTCGACGCGATTTCCCCGGCGCTGGAGAAGAATAAGATTATGGTCATTCAATCCATGATGGATACCAGCACCGAAAAGGTTATGCACCTCGAAACGATGTTTCTGCACGAAAGCGGTGAGTTTATGGCGTTTCAGTACAATATGCCGATCAGTAAAACCGTCGAGCAAGCATATGGTTCAACAACATCTTACGCCCGCCGTTATGCGCTGGCCGCAGCGCTCGGTATCAAGCAGGCGGATGATGATGCAGAAATTACGAAAATGACGCCGAAAGACTTCAAAAAACGCATTGACGCGTGCGAAGATCTCGAATCGCTTCGGGAGATCTATAAGATGGCGAAACAAACGTTAACGCCTGCGGAATGGAAAATGACGGAAGACGATATCACCAAACGCCAGGCAGAACTGAAAGTCACCCCGGCGAACGGCTTTAACCCTGGTAAGCCGCAAGAGGTTGCTAAACGTGAGCCGGAAAAGGTAGAATCAAAACCTGAACCAGAAGCACAAGATATTTCATCTTTCAACTAATTTAACCGGGCGGGAAACCGCCCCATAGGAACGACAATGCATGTTGTAACAGGTGTAATCCGAAAAGAACCGTATGTCAAGGAAGGAAGCAACAATAACGGGCCGTGGAAAATGTACGCCGTAGACCTGTCGGAGCGGATGAAGATCCGCAATCGTGATGGCGAGGACGAAACAATTTACACGAACTACCGCGCTGTTTTCTTTGCCAAAGAAAATATGATTAATTGGTACGATGAAGCGCTTCAAATGAATAAGGTGATCAGCGTCACCTGCCGGACGCTTCAGATCGTTAACCGCGAGCACAACGGCACAATTTACAGCCACAATGAAATGATTATGCCGCAACTCGAATTCAGCCAGCGCGAGCCTTCGCAAAGCGGCGGCGGTAATCAGCAATCTGGGTGGGGCCAGCCTCAACAACCAAAGCCGCAACAAGCGCCTAAACCGCAAAACAGCGGCGGGAATACTGGGATGGATTTCGATGATGATATCCCGTTCTAATTTGACAACTAAAGGAGCCGAAAGGCTCCTTTTTTTATCGGTTCATTGATGCTATTATCTGCGTTACCCAATCAACTAATGAGGATTAAAACATGGCACTATACAGAGAAGGCAAAGCGGCTATGGCCGCAGACGGAACCGTTACCGGGACTGGCACTAAATGGCAATCATCGCTTTCGCTGATTCGCCCCGGCGCGACGATTATGTTTTTGTCGTCACCGATTCAAATGGCCGTCGTAAACAAGGTGGTTAGCGATACTGAAATTAAAGCCATTACCACAAAAGGCGCTGTCGTAGCGTCTAGCGATTACGCGATCCTGTTAAGCGACTCGCTTACCGTTGACGGTCTGGCGCAAGATGTTGCGGAAACCCTGCGCTACTATCAGTCGCAGGAAACCGTAATTGCGGATGCGGTCGAGTTCTTTAAGAACTTTGATTTCGATTCCCTGCAAAATCTCGCCAACCAAATTAAGGAAGACTCCGAAGCTGCGGACGCAAGCGCTGCGGCTGCGTCTGCGTCTGAAAGCGCGGCAAAAACTTCAGAGATCAACGCCAAAGCGTCCGAGGTGGCAGCAGAGACTGCAAGAGACCAAGTTCAGAACATCATTGATAACGCTGGCGATCAGTCGACTCTAGCTGTTCTCGCTCAAAGTTCAGGGCTGAAAAATATCGGTCAGTGTGCAAATCTCACAGCTTTAAGGTCTTTGCAGTTTTCATTTGTTGGTCAACAAGTGTTTCTGAAAGAGCATACGACTGGCCAGAATTCTGGCGGTGGTATTTGGTATTGCCACTCCATGACGTCCGGCAGTTCATATGTAGATGATAGTGGGTGCCAGATTATCAATAATTATGGGCAGGTTATCCGCCGTAAAGATGTTAAAGAGTTAACCTCAAGTTACTTCGGATTACGAGCCGGAGATACCATTGATCCTGTTCTCACTAATATGTACAAGGCTTCACGTACATTTAATATTTATGAAGCAAAAATTGAGAATCCAGGGTTCGACAAAGGTTACGTCTTGCAGGGCGGACTGCGCTTTTACTGCGGTGATAAGCCTTTCTACATCCTATCCTATTCGGTAGGGACTCTGCGCGGCCCAAACCTTTGGCACACCGGTAATAATGTTGGAATTACATTCTCCCGCTTCAAAGAAGATGGCACTTCGCAGCAGGCATGGTCTGGCGGCGGAATCAACGGATTCCGTTTTTGGGGTGCTGCATCTTATCTTGTCGAAGGGAATACTGGCGTAGATGCTACACCAGTTCGTCTGTCTGATATGTGGAATGGGGATGCGTCGAACTTGTGGGTTACTGGATACACAGGTAACACCAATGGCGCAGTGGTATCGCTGTATAACGAGTTTGCGTGGACGGAAGGGTGTACCGTTAAAAATGTTATGGCTCGCAAATCTCGGCGAGGGGTTACGTTCTTGCGTAACCATAACGGCATTGCTACTGATAGCTTCTTCCGAACGGTGGTTGACCTCTCATTTAATGCTGGCGTTCCTGGACAAGCAACGCAAGTAATGGTTGTTGGTGATGGAACATTAGAGGGGCAATGTCTTGTATACGGTCATGATATTAAGTTAACTCAGTGGATGAGCCATGGGGCATGGCATGATATAGTGCGCCTTGAGGACTACAGCATTATCTCTGAGGGTGGCGTTATTAAAATAGTTGCGGATGGGTACGGAATATCCAAAACTACCGTGCCGACTAGCGAAGTTGTCCACCATATTAACGTGCGCGGACTCAATGCCAGGTTCAGGAGTAGAGTGGAAACCTGGTCAAATCAGGCCGGTGGTTGGGGGCTGGATCTCCTGAACATCATCTTTCAGTCCAGCATATATACTAACGCGATGACGTTTTATGAGTCTGATTTTGACGCGCTTCCAACCATTAACCCTGTAGGCATGAAAATACGATTTAACGGTACGTTCACTGTTGAAGAGCGTCAGTCTGGTAAGGTTTACACCCTTAACGGGCTAATTCCTGGAATGACGTTGAAAGTCAAGCTAACATCTCGCAACGGAAACGACCTTGGTGACGCTGTTGTTCAGGAGTGGAAGGTGTTCGTTCGTAGCACTAACCTCCCATGTATAGTCGTCCCTATGTCTGGAGGTGCAAACATTGCAACCACCGATGGGTTGGCTGTTACCAACACCAATCCAGTACAAACAGCGACGTTCCTTAAAACAGTAACACCCACTCAGGCCAGAAACTTCATCGGCCAGAACTATGGTCTTACTGTAAAAAATGCGAATGATGATAACAGCTTATCCTATGCTGTGAACTCAGGTCGCAAGATTCGTTTTATTCTTCCTGCGAACCCAGGGGCAACTACAACCACCCCTTATTCTGTTGAGATAGAGGTACTTTAAATGGAAAGCAACGTTGAAAAAATTACACCAGTATTTTCATTAAAAATTGCAAGTGTAGGTGATGTCACAGATGGTCAGTGTACGTTAATTCTGGAAAGTGGTCAGGAGATTTCAGATCCTATTGTTGTGACAGAAGAGTATATGCAAAAATATGACCCACAACCTGGTGGTTATTACATCATGTGCGAAGGTGGAAGCGGACTTTACAGCGAATAATCAATTTTATGAATTTATTGGTAAAAATAATAGCATACGCAACAATTCACACAAACTACGGCCTGCAACGGTTAGCGCAGGCCGAAAAAACAGGAGTTGACGAAAAAAACATCACATTTTTGCGATATGAAATATAAGTATATCAATACAACATAAGAAAAAGGGGCCATTCGGCCCCTTTTCCACATCTATTATTCACATTAAAATAAAGCGCCCAGCCGGGCGCTTTTGTCACTAGGCTACTATTCTATTTCCTTTTCTGTACGCCGATATGTATGCCCTCTCTCTGATAAAATAATATCACCAAGAGCGTGGTGGTGAATTGCTTTATGCTACCACCTCCCACGATCCGGAGCCTCGAGACATAATGCAGTAACCAGCCTCAAGGGTGCTGGTGCCAGTCCCACGTACGACAATCTCAACCAAAGTATCCTTCGTGTTGATGCCCGTCGCAACACCTACAGCAGTTAGGCGAGCACGTGTTGATTCCCCTGCATCTCTGCCATTATACGTTTGAGAAGATACCCTTACGCCATTAACATAACACTCAACGATAACCGAGCCAGTCTTGTCGCCAGCATCCCAGCGAATTAGTCCGAGAATTGCGTAGTTTTTCCCCCCTTTTTCACTTGAATCATGGTGCACGACGCGTGATTTCCATGCCGACCCAACTCTCGTCGGGAATGTCCCCATTGCCGCGATATCTCCCACAAAATTATTTGCTTCAACCGAGCCGCGGAATATCCCGTCGGTTGCGTCGATGGTGCCATGAAATGAACCGCTATAAGCCTCAATGTGCCCCCTTACAGTTACGCCGCTGAACTCAGCATTCCCGTTTTTGTCTATTGACCATCCGCTACTACCAGGAACGTAGTTGGTAGACTGGATGAATTGGCCGATCTTCGCGTTGGTAATCGAACCGTCCTGAATAAGCGCGTTATTCATGAACACCTGGTCATTCTGTACAACAAACGGCAACGTGTACGCTCCAGACTCCGCATTTCGGATGATAGCGAATCTATCAGCAATAAATAGCACCTGTGAAACAACGACTCCACCACTCGCGGTAAGCTGTAGCGCCATACCAGAATTGTACTCCTGCCCGTTGTACCTCAAGCCCAGCTTCATTGTATACATGGAGCCAACTCCATTAACGTCAGCCCATGAGTCGAGCTTCTGGTCTAGCGCTGAGGAGTTCTGGCCAATCCTTGCTGATAGAGCCTCCTCAGAAGTAACGCGTGCCTCAGTTTCATTGGCCAGCGCCTCGTTAACTTGAGTTAATCCAGCATTGAGGTTTTCGTTGAACTCTGCCGAGATCTGGTTGACCTGCTGCACCCTAGCTTCCGTCTCATTTGCTATTAGAACTTCTGCGTGTTTAATTTCAGCCTTCCTCTTGCCATTCTCCTTTCTCATTATTCTAACATCGCCATCATTCGCTAATGCGTTTTGAATGATACTGTTCGCGTATTCATTGAGTTTTGCCGCGCTATCCTGCGCACTCTCCTGAATTTCTTTCATCGCGTCGCTATCGAGGATCTCATCCAGGATCGTATCCGTGATGGCGTTAACGTCAGTCGACGACATGCCGCGAGTGTAATCAGTCCATGCTGAAACGTTGCCGATCCGGTCTACGCTTCTGGCTTTGTAGAAGTTCACGTAGCCAGCAGGCAAAATTGAATGCCAGTATTCAGCCGCCGGGTAGGGAATCAGTGTAAGCAGGCTTGCGTCCTGATCGGTTCCGCTTTGCGACTGGTAAAGCTCAATGTATGCCGTGTCTTCCGCCCCTTCTGGCATGGCCCACTTAACGCGAATGCCGAAGATCTCGTTGTCAGACGCAAAAAGGTTAATCGGGCCTTTTGGCGCTCCGACTTTCCCGGTCAGCGATGCACTAGCCAAAGCAGACCACGGAGACGCTACATTCCCGCCGCTAATGCACCTAACGCGGGCCTGGTACTCGCCAGCATAGATGCCTTCGATATCAACCTGCGTTGTCGCAGTGCGCGGAACGTTGTTCCAGTTACCTCCATCCTTGCGCCATTGTACCTCGTACAGTTTGGCATACTGTACAGCAGACCAGCCGATCACCATCGTTTCGACGCTCATTCCCTGAACAATGCGAGAAAACGAGCTAATCGTTAAGTCTTTCGGAGCGCCCAATGAATCCGGGTCTACAACCGAAGTTGGTCGGCTATCGGTAATTACCCCGTTGTCGATCGCGTCATACTTGTTCGGATCGTACTGCGTAGCCGTGATGGCAAAGGTGAATTCGTCGTCATCACTACCCTTTTCAATCCGGGTTACTACATACTGTTCCGCTGCAAGCTGATCGCTCTCGATCAGGAATACACTATCCGGAGCAACGTCAAAATTAAATCCCACGTTTAGCGTTAGGGTTTTACCGTCCGCCGAAACGCTGGCGATTGTGCGGCGCACAGGCTTGCCGTCGTCGGTATTCAGGATCAGAGTATCGCCAGCCTTCGCGTCGCAGCGGTAGGCCAGGAACACCTGCACGCCAGATACTTCCATAACGCGTCCTGATAGCACCAGGTTAAAGGCCGATTGCCAGTGCGGATCTGCAATGTAAATTACATCGCCGCAAGAAGGAATCATACCTTCCAGGCCAGTAGAAAACGAAACGGTTGTGGCGCTTAGGTTAGTTTGCAGAATCCAACGCCCACGGCGGTTCGCCTCCGTCCTTCTGGTACATCCGATCGCTGTAATGCTGGTCGGGTTGTGGCCAAATCGCATTGCTGCGTCCGGGTTGAACACTGGTTCAACATCCTGTTCGTACTGGTTTTCTTCGTCGTCGAACATGACGTTGCACGACGTGTACATCGTCTTTTCGCTTGGGAACGTCCTAACGAAAACGCCGTCAACGACGTTATCAGCCGTAAACAGGTACACCGGATCTCGCGGCTTATCGACGATGATCGATAGGCTTTCACCGTTGTAGAACGTCATTCCACGGAATGCGGAACAAATATCCCTTACCAACTGGAACGCCTCAACCTGCGACTGAACAATTACATCCATTAAATAGCGCGGTTCCATCCCGCCGCGATTGTCAGGAACAAGTTCATCACAATATTGCGCCACCTCATACAGCGACCACTTATCAACCGGGATTCCAAGTTCGCGCTGGTCTAAACCATAGCGCTGATTCATGATCAGGTCATAAAGCACCCATGCCGGGTTATTGCTCCACGCCCATTTGAAAGTTCCGTCCCACGTTCCGGAGTACGTGCGATTAATCGGATCGTAGTTTCTCGGAACCTGGATAATCTTCCATTTCTTTTTGAGTGAGATAGTGGGGATCTGGTTCTGGAACAGATCGCTATCGAACTCAACGTAAAGCATTGCCGTTAACGGGTAGCGGAATTTTGCATCAATAACTTCAGCGTAGGATTCAACCCGGAAAGCGTCGACAACTTTCACCACGTCAGCGTCCGGCGTTACTCGACTAACGCGGATAAGCACCTGCGACGTGAAGTTTTGCGGCAGGTTAACGCGAATGCTCCGATCGTAACCGCCAGTCGTGTTCTTACCGTCAATCTTGCCAGTTAGGTAGGTCTGATAACTTGCACCATCTACCGCCATCTCGATCTTGTACTCAACAACCGATCCGACCATATCGCCGTTATCTTTTTGAGTCAGCACTCGCGGCCATAACAGGCGAAAGCGAATAGCAGAAAGATTTTTGTTCGATACGGTAAGCGTATAAGGCGTGTTGTGAGTGACTTCACGAGCAACCTGGAATTCAGCACTTGACTCGCTGAAGCCCTGAATGTAGTCCTGCGTTTGCGTGCCGGGGCGGAACTCTGCAATCACGCCCTCATAGTTGAATGTTCCATCCTCGTTCTGAACCGGGACGCCGCCAAAATGCAACTGCTTCAGGCTGAAGTCGTTAACCACCTCGCCATCCGAAACAGCAAGCAATAACTTGATCTTATCTTTTGAGATCAGGTTATCTGGCATTTCTACGGGAGTACGTGGCTTGCTTGAACCGCCCTTGCGGGCCTTGATATTAGTCATCGTTTAGCCTCCTGTTAATAGTATCGCAATTGTACACGACAAAAAGCCCGGAGGCTACGCCCCCAGGCTAAAAAGCGAATGGCTTAATTAGTTGTTGTCTTCTGCGTAAGATCCCGAACCGAACAATGCGCCGCCAGCCAATCTGTAACCGTATGGCAACTGGATTGGATACCCGGCCGCCGTGGTATTAATCGGCCCGCCGAACGCATACGATGGCTTATTCTCAGGCGATTCGCTTGCCCGCATGTTGCCGCCCATCTGCGGGGCGATCATCTGCATTACGCCACCCAAAACCATTGAGCCACCAGCCATAAAGGCCGCCGATGCAAAAGCGCCCATCTCGGCCAATGCTGCGCCGCCAGTGTAGAACGCCGCTACCATAATCGCCGCGCCGATAACGATCTGTAACAACCCTCCGTTCTTTCTGGCTTTTGGGATTGGGATGATTCTAATCTCCTTTGCCACGGAGAAAGTTGCAAAGTCGCTCGTACTGATTGGCTTTCCGTCTGCGATGATACCGAAGCGCATGTTTGAACCAACTTTGCTCTGCATGAACGGCTTAAACCCTTCAACCTGGTAAGACAGCGCCCGGATACATTCAGCGACTGAATCAACCGCAAGTTTGTGGAAGACACCGAACCGACGGCCCAGGGAACCAGATAGTTTAATCGTCTTTGTATGTGATGCCATGTTTTAGCTCCTTATGCCTGCAAATTAAAACCTTGTGCTGCTCGTACCATCCAGAATAGATATCCCGGCGAGACAGCTTGCCATATGCGTGATGAAGGATGTTGTTATTTCCAACGTAAATCCCCGCGTGATTCCACTTCTCCGCCTGAAGCTGAAAAATGATCATATCGCCAACTTCAGGCTCGCCAGTGTTTTCAATGAACCCGTCCTCTTGCCAGTAGTCTTGGTAAAGATTCTCTTTGTATTCCGGCTTCCACCATTCGAACGGAACCCGCCGATCTTTTAGTGTGACGCCGTGGCGCTTGTGAAAATCCATGATTAGGCCATAGCAATCATAAGCACCCAAAGCCCAAGGGCGACCAATCAGCGGACGGCGTTTCGGCTCAATGATTCGCATATCGCCTTCCGGGATGGAGACGATAACCCACGATAAGCCAGACTCATCGCAAAAGCATAAATCTGTGGCGCTTGGTGTCGTGGTTGCGCCGTCTCCAGTGTGAGAATGAACGAACGCGATCGGCTCACCATCCATTGCCGCCATCGCATACTGCGTTTCGTCCGGCATTGATTCGTTCTCAGGATCTGGCGAAACGTTGTCGAGTCGGTGATATTTTTGCACGCGTGATTTTTGCGTCACCAGCCCGGCGCATTCGTGCGGGTAGACTTCCTTCGCGTGCTGCATGATCTGCATTTTAATTTTCGGAGTCAACATATTAGCTACCACTCTTCAAAGTTGCTGTCGCACAACCGCCGAAACTCAGCGGTTCATTGCCAAAACGAAGCCTGCAAGAAGAAACCAGACCGCCGCAAACATCCTGCGACGGATCGTCAACCCTGTTTCCTAACTTGTCGAAGTATCCGTTCTGCCCGTTGTAGTCGCATCCTTTGCCAGACTTGTACCACCCACGCTGCGCCCAATAGCAAACGGTTTGCGTTAGGCGTGCCGGGATCATTAATCCGTCCATATCAAACACGGATGTTAATTCGAACGTTGCCTTTTGCGGGTCAACCTTCTTAGGTCGCTCGATGTAGTAGACAAATCGCCTAAAATCGCCCTCTTTAACGCTGCCGTCGTTTTGTAGCAATTCCTTGACCAAAACCCATACCGTAACTTTTGCTTGCATGAGGCCGTTGTAGGCGCGAATAAGAGCACTCGCTTGCGCATCAATATTGCTAACCGTCAGCGTTGGCTTTTCCACCGTGCCATCGCTCGACATTGCGATCCCGCCCAGGCCGAACGGGCGCGGGCCGTACTGCTCTCCGCGAAACGTGATCATCTTTGGCTGAAGTGTCCCGCCGTTAACCGCTGCCAAAAGCTCCTCGGTTGTATAGGCGACGTTCTCGTTATGGAATCGGTAGACCTGCCCTCCGAACTTTGTGGCGTCGATATCGATCAGCGTTAGGATCTCGCCGGGGAAAAGTTTTTGTAAGCAGTTCGCAAACTCTTTTGAAACATTGGCTGTCATCGTAAGCCCTCCTCTAATTGACTCCAGATCATAGGCCAAAAAAAAGCACCCGTAAAGGGCGCTTTTTGATTATCCGGCTGAAGTGAAGCGTTCGGCGAATTCAGCCGTTACCTCAAACACCCCGCCACCCTGCGGCGCAAGGTTAACGGAGTCGGCAGTTACGACGAATACGCCCATTCTTCCATCCGGTGCCTTCCACACAAAAGGCTTTGTTACGTGCTCCTTGCAGAAGTCATAAACCTCTTCCCAATCCGAACCTCCATAAACGATCGGAACAGTCCGGCGCTTCGTGTTAATACCGCTCGACGCTGTTTGGATGTATCCGTTTCCGAAGCTGATCGAGCGAATGTTGTTGGAGATGGCGACCTTTGCCGCCCCTCCTTGAATCTGTGTACACCATTTAAAGGAATCCACTACTACCTCCTCGTTTTCTCATTGACGAACTTCGCAATGCGCCCGTTTTGGCTCAAAGCCTCGGTGAACATATCGTTCACGATCTGCCTCACGCCTTGCTCCATGCCCTTACTATCCTGACCGGAACCCATCGTAATGTTAATGTCACCGATAGTGAACACCATCGCAGCCGACGCCGCAACATTGCCGCCGTTGGTTACTCCAGATCCTGAACTTGCGTTACCGCCAACCAGGCCGCCACTTGCATAGCCGCGCATTAGTCGGTACAGGTTTTCCGGGCCTAACCTTTGCGTCGCCTCTTTGGTGAATACGAATTCCCCGCCGTGAACAACGCCTTTTGGCTCATACTTCCCGCCGTCGCCAGTGTAACCACCGCCGGAAAATCCCTTGCTGAACATGTTGGCGAAGCTGAACGTGCCGCCACCTCCACCAAACGCAGCAGAAAGCGAGTTAAACAGCGCCATCTTGATAAGCATGTTGGTAATGTCAGTGATCACGCTCTTTGCAAAGTCGCCAAAGCTGGCCTTACCAGTCATGACAAAATCAGTCAGCACGCTCGCCATTCCGCTAAATGCGTTTTTAGTAATATCCCCGATGTTGGTGTATACGTCATTAACTTCGTCGCCAATGTCAGCCCACGCGTGAGTAAACCCGGCCTTCCAGTTCATCATTTGCGCATCTTGCTGTGCGTAGAATTTATCGCTTGCGGCCTGCATCGCTTTAAATCCATGGTCACTTAAAGATCCGCCGTTGTTTTTCCAGTCAGCCGCCATCTGCGCATTGGCCCGGTATCTCTCCTGCTCCTTGCTACCCATTCCGGCGGTATCCTGTAGCGCTTTGGTTTTCTCCGCCATCTGGTTTTGATACTTGGTAGACTTGTCAAGCAAGGCGTTCAGTCGCTGCTGCTGAACAATCTGATCTCCCACGATGGCCTTTTGTTCCGCCATGTACAGGATATTCTTTTTGTTCGCCAGCATCTGCTGTTCGCTTTGGGTCAGTTTTCGCTTCTGGCTTGCCTCTTCCAAAACCTGAAATTTGGCGACCGTCTCGAAGTAGTCCTTGCGCTGCTGGCTGATCTTGTCGTCAAGCCCTTTGTGCTGCTGCAAAACCTTTAGCTGCGCCTGTAGCGATAGCAGTTCAGCCTGATACTGCTCATCAATTTTAACGCCCGCGTCTACCTGCTGCTTCCTGGCGTTGCGGTTTTTCAGGATATCTTTTTCTTCCTGATTTACGCGATCCTTCGTTTTGCTGCTGTACCCACCGGAAAGGGTTTTATCCTTCGCGGCGTCAATGTACCCCATCTCTCCTTTAGCGATCCTTGCTTGCTGCTCCGCGATGGTTTTTGCAAGCTCTGCGGATTTGGCTTTCGAGTCCTTGATTAACTGTTCCTGCTGCGCCAGAAAGTCATTCCCGAAGTCTCCCATGCTGGGAATTTTCTGTAGCTGTCGGCCAGCGTCAACGATGAACTGCGCGATCATGGCGTCGCCGTCGGCAATCAGCTTCCTGATCGTGTTGATGATTGCGGAAACCGTGTCAACGATAAGGTTTAGCGCCCCTACCGTGTGATCGCCTACCCACTTCCACGAGTCAGCTGCCCACTTTTTAATATCCGTCCACATCGTTTCTAGTGGCGTTGCGCTGTCCGCGATATCTTTAAGGCGCTTATCCATCGTCTCAGCAAACAGTTTTGTCGCCGCATCTGCTGCTGCCGTCTCGCCTTTGGTTTTGCGCAAAGATTCGATGTAGGTTAGCTGGCCCTCTTTCAGAAAATTAAAACGCTCATTGAGATCGGCAAGCCCCTTAACAGGGTCTTTTACGATGGCATCAAAATACCCTGTGATCGTCTTCTCGCTCTCACCAGTCTGCGCCGCCCATTCCGCCGTAGTCTTCGTGATCTGCTTAATCTGGTTGATTGTGTACTTACCAGAACTAGCGAGCGATGTTGCGATTTCCTGAATGCTGCCAATCGTAGCCGATGAGTTTTTGTTAATCTCTTCGGTTAAGGCTGTGATCTGCCCGGTGGTGGTCGCAGCATAGCCACCAGTCAGCACCAGCGCATTTGCCAGTTCTCGTTGCGCACTCCAGGAGTCATAACCAGCTTTAGCGATTGCTGCCAGCGCGATACCCAACGACGCAGCACCAACCGTTAGCGGGTTGATGTAGCTCAACAACACCTTAAACGTATTGCTCAAGCCGCCGAAGCTATCCTTGATTTGCCCGCCCTGCTGCACAGCAACCAGCCAGATTGGCATACCTGAAGCGAGCGACGTTACAATGTCAGTGATCTGCATCGGTAACTGGCGCATGGCCATTTTATATTGCCCGGCAGAAATGCCAGCCAGGCCCATAGCGTTTTGCTGTTTCTTTAACGCCTGCTCTTGCTGTTTCAGCGCGTTAATGAACGGGGCAGCTTCTGCCGACACGCCCAATTGCGCCGCCTTCATTTCCAGCAGTTCGGCGCGTGTTTTCCCGATGGAGTCAGCCTGCTGTTTCAGACTGGCGACAAAATCACGCCCGGCGTTTGCCGCCTTCTGCTTTGCCTCAGCCTCTGCGATTGCTTCGCGACCTTCTTCGGTTAGCGCCGCCTGCTGCTGCCGTAGCTTGTTGGTCGTGGATTCAATGATAGCACCCAGGCGGAAAAATTCCTTATCTGGAACAAGCCCCAAAGCCCACGCTTTATCAAGTTCTTCCGTTGCTTTGCGCAAGTTGGCCATTTTTGAGATCGTGGGATCGATGGCGCTTGCGATCCTGCTAAAGCTGGTTTTTGATTTGTCCGTCTCTTGCTTCTGGCGCTGCAACGCGCGGTTCATTTCCTCGGTCTGCGCCGTGGCCCGCCTTTCAGCGTCCGCAAGTGACTGTAGGCCAGCGCCCGTTTGCTGGCTTTGGTTTTTCAGTTCTGCGAGTGATCGTACCGCTTTGTCAACCTGCGAAACGTCAACGCCAAACGTCAACCCAGCTACTTTATCAGCCATGTTTAGCCCCCATATGAAAAAAGCGCCCGTAGGCGCTTATTTGGATTTCTTGTAAATCTCTTTCAGGTATTCACCCTCTAAGATTTGCAAGTCAAGTAATGCCGCTTCTCGATTGTCGATTTTATACAATTCGAACAGCAGTGGCAACGTATTATAGTCAAGCCCCGTCGGGCCATTCATCCCGATTCGCCATTGCGTTTGCATGGCCTGGAATAGCTGCCAGCTTTGGGCGGTCTGTTCATCAAAATAGATCGTTTCAAGATCTGCTTCATAATCCGATCGCCTTAACCCGTACTCCGCAAGCTGGCGATCGGTTAGCTCAGGCTGAAGCGTGAGGTAAACAGCCCGCCTTAAACTTTTGCACGGTGGCCCGCAAGCGCGGCCATGTAAGTTTGTGGCAGTGCCATGACGAACGCCGGGAAGTGAGCGCAAAGCCAGGAAATGTTTTCATCGCTGAATTCGTCATCCAGATCCCAACCTTCAGCCATGAAGCGGATAAACTCGGAGTTACCCTTCGGCGCTTTATCTTCGCTCTCATAGAAGTCTTTCATCTCATCGGTGGAGCGGTGTTTTACGGTCATGGTGATGGTTGCTTCTTTGCCGTCGGGGCAAGTGAAGGTTACAGGCAGCTTGAAAGAAGGGAGATTGCCGCCGATTTGAATTTTGAATTTAGCCATTTTGTTAACTCCTGATTGGTTTGTGTTATTCGCTATTATGCACAAAAAAAGGCGAGGCACAAGCCCCGCCATTTAATTACGCGACAACCGGAAGGAAGACGTGAGAACCTTTAAGCGCAACGTTAAGCGTTACGGTTTCCATCTCGTTAACCGCCGTGGATGGAATGTCATCGAAAGATGCAACTCCAGACCAGTAGCGAACTTCGGAGGCTCGCGGGATATACATGTACATCGCTTTCACCTGCTTGCTGGCGTCGGCTGAACGCAAGATCGGGTAGATCGCGTTACCGTAATCGTGCGCAAACGTGTAGTTAAGCGTCACCGCCGACTTGTAAGTAGGTTCGGATTGTTCGCGCTCATCGCCCAAGCACTGATAGTTATAGAACTGCTGTTCGTTGCCGTCTTTGCCTAAATCCTGAATGCAAGGCAATTCGACCCAATCAGTGATCACGATCACGTTACCAGTGGCCGCGCCGCCGGGATACTTGTTCGTGTCGGAGGTGTCGAACTCTTCCAGCGTTGCCTCGCCTGCTATCACTGCTTTTACGCGAGCCACCTTGTTAACGAAGTCGCCCCAGGTGCAATCGGTGAAGATCACAATATCTTCCACCTTCAGCTTGTCGTCCGCCACTGTGATTTTTGGGTTTTTCGCGTCGTTGGTCATTGCGGTAAACGGAATCCCATCACCGCGAGCCTTCTCAAAGAAGACCTTTGCACCGTTTGGTAAATGCATGTTGAATACTCCTGTTTTGATGAAAGTTTAACAACGCCATTATGCCTATATATTTCCAGGCTGGCAAGAAATTATAAGCACCTCTAAGATCGGTCAGGTTGATGGATAACCGTTTTCCTCCACGCTATCGCATCTTACTGTGAACCGAACCGGAAAGAACCAACCAGCCTCATGCTTCTGCACGCCGTGTACCTCCGCCCACTCGCTCACATATAACTTACCGTCACGATCAACAATCTTTCCTTCGGGGAAGGATTTTGCAACGCGTTGGGCGATAATCCTCGCGCGGTCGGTTCCGATCCCAGGCTTAAAGATAACGTCAATCTGAACCATCGCCAGATAGACTCGGCATTTCCTTGACAGGTCAACCGATCTTGAATCCGCCTCTACGTAGGAGGCTTTAAGGTAGGTTTCCCCGCCTCTCGGTGGGATAAAGTCAACGTTATCGCCTGCGACCTTTAACCCGTTCTCGGCGGCAAATTTAGCCACTGCCGCCTTGCATTTTAACGCCATCTCATAATGCATTTTTCGCCCTCGCTCGCTTGATTGCTTCAGTAACATAAACGCCCAACCGGATCGCAACAACGCCCATAACGCCATTGGGAGCCTGCTTTGAATGGCCGTATTCCAGCGCGTTCGCATAGATTAGCATGTTACTGAACCAGATCGAAGTGATCCCGGCCCCTTTTGCGTATAGTGCAATGTTGGCTTTGCCGTTCTGGATTGTCTTTTCGCCAGTTTGGTCGTATGCGTTAATCGCGTAAAGCGGGGCGCGGTTAAAGGTGATTTGCCAGTTACCACGGAAGCGCCCTGTATCAACCGGAGAACGCATTACAAGGTCGCGGTGAATATCTTCACACGTAAACCTTACAACGTCCTCCAGCGCATCACCAGCGGCCTTACACCATGCATCAATAGCCCCTGTGAACTCCCGGATCGTATAATTAGCCATAAGTCGCCACCCTGCGTAAAACTGGACGGTAGGCGACAACGGTTCCCGTTGGTTTTACCGGACGGGAATTAACCACGCGGTAGCGCTCGCCGTCTACTTCGATTTCGTCACCCTCCATGATTGGCACATCATGAGTGAAGAACCCGCGCTTATCGCCAGCGAGGATGGTTTCTCCGTTAATGTCACGGTCATTTACATCCCTGATCGCGCCCTTGATTGTCGTTACCACCTCGCCAGGAATGATATCTTCCCCGGTTTCCGGATCGATGCCACCGCCAGCGCCTTTCGTGTACTTGTTGAACACGCCGTCAGCGTCGCTGAAGAACTTAATTCCCGCGCTTGCGCGAGCCTGGATTGCTTTGTAGTTCATTGCGATTACCTCCCAACTCTGCAACGCCGAACGTTGCCAGCGGTAAGAAGGCCGAATCCGCCGCCGCGCATCTTGAGCATACGCCAGTACATTTTGCCCCACGGCGTAGAAAGCATTTCGTTGTCGCTTGACGCCGATACGCGATCGAAGGTTTGGGAAAACTCCCCGGTCAGGGTGAACGATGCCACTCGCTGCGTGTAAGATTCCAGGCTTTCGCCTTCTTGCTTCATCGCGCCATCCAAAAACATTAGGTGCATGGTCATCAATGCGACCGCCGTAACGATGGAATCCCCGAACCTGGATTTGCAAACGAACTCTTCGGCAAGCACAACCCACGCAGACAGCAGTTCATCTGGAACTTCTTTAAGCGGAGGTGCAAGGCTGCGCATTTTATCGTTCACATCTTGAATTGTGTAACTCATGGTCGATCTCCTGATATGAAAAAGGACGCCGAAGCGCCCTTTGTTGGTTTTTGTTATTCCGCGCTTTTAGGCTGCACGATCTCTTTCGCTGTAGCCTTCACCGCTGCGATGTATTCGCGCGTGCGTTTCGGATTGTCGTAGAACTCGACGCGGCCTTTGAAGATTTCGTGGCGGAAGCGGTCGATTTCGTTTTCCGGCACTTCAAAAACCTGCTCATAGACGTAATTTTTGCCTTTATAGCGAATTACACATGCACCAACGTTTTGTAGTTGAACAACCTGCGACGCCTGTTCGGCACTGGTGGTTTCTACGGTTTCGACGGTTTCTACGGTTTCTTTTTTACTGGCCATTGTTAATGCTCCATTGGTTTACTTTAGGTTTCAAATTAAAGCACATTGTAGAATGCAATGCAATAAAAAAGCGCCCGAAGGCGCTTTTTGATTAAATCCCGGTGAGAATCGCAATAGTCAGCGGGCGGTACACGATGAGACCAGTGCATTTGGAGGTGCACGGAACTTTGAAATGCAGGTCTTTCGGCTGCATCGGCAGCATGTTGAACCGCTCAGGGATCTCGATGCTCATGTTCATTGGGTCTTTTTCGTATGCCAGCACGCATTTGGCGCCTGCGCCGTTAATATCTTCCAGCTCCGCCATCGCCGTAATGGTGATGTTCGGGTGGTTCTTGGTGAACCAGGTAAGATAAGAGTCGCCGCTAGTGTCCGGCATCTTCTTGGTCAGAAGACGGCGTTTGGACGGCGGAATCACGATGTTCGTTGCATGATGGCGGCCCAACGTGGTTTCTTCGATCAGGTTTAGCAGGTCTTCCAGATCTTCGAATGCCTTTTCAGCCGCTGCTGCGTCATCGCCCCAAGCCGCGCTGGCGATCATGCGGTTAATGTTCGGATGGTTGAAAACGCTCACGATGCCGTGAGGAGCGGAGCCTTTGAACACCAGATCATTAACGAGCGTCTCATGACCTTCGCGGGCCAGAGTTGCCTTGCGATCGCTCAGGCTGGAACCCAGCGCCGCGCCAGTTTTAATTTCGTCGATGGAAATAAACCACGCGTTACCCAGGCGGAAAACTTTCCCTGACTTCTCTTTCGCCATCGCTTCAACGGTCGGCAGATCGTCGGTGTAATCGGCGATGATTTTCGCAGAAGTTACGCCATCGAATTCGAGCCACTCAAAGCGGCGGGCGGTCGGTGAGATCTCGGTAGTTACCGGGAAAAGCTCAAGTGCGCTGGTCTGCGGGTATGCCTGCTCATACTGGCGATTCAGTAATTGAGTCATCTGTTTAACAGTCCAGATACCGTAAGCATCCAGTTTTGCGGCATCGACGCCCATGCCCTGCATTGCGACCTTAATTGCACTCTGTTCGAATGCGTCTAATTTCATAGTCATCTGAAAAACTCCTGTTTGTGTATTTGGCTTAACGAGATGAAGAATATCACGAATCGTTAAGCCGTCAAAGGTTTTTTTCTGGTGCAAAAATGGGGCCGAAGCCCCACCATTTATTATGCACCAGCGCCGCCGCCAGCCGCAGCCGCCGGAGCCACCGCGCCCTGAAGCACCTGAACCTTCACCAGAACAGTGCCATCTGCGTTTTTGGTGTATTCGCCAGTGTGTTTGTAGCCAGTTTTGATAACCCCGGCATCACCCTTCGCTACGGTGCCAGTTGCGGTAAAGGCAACGAAAGAACCGAACGCGCAATCTGCTTCTGTAACAGTAGCGTCTGCGATCGCCCAAATGCGGCCATGAGTCATAACGTTAACCGCGCTATCATCGTCATACTTGCCTTCAGGCGAGTAGGCTTGCGAGAACTGCGCGATACCTACAATAACGTCGCTCGCTGCGGTCGCTGGCTTAACGACCTTGTGGCCGTTGGAAACCGCGCCAGTGGAAGCCACCAGTACGCCAGCCTTGATATCGCCTTCAGCAACACAAGTGCCGTCGATGTTATAAAGTGACGTATCAGCGATCTGCCCCGCTACTGCAATATCACGCTTGCGGGAATAAGAAGCTGGAATCTGTGCCATTTTGAATCTCCTGTTTATTTGGTCTGGTAGCGGCCCGAAGGCCGCAAATTATTAGCGGCGGAATTTTGCCTGCGGATCGATGATTTCTGTGCCGTCAAGTTTCGGTAAGCCGCCTTTGTCTTTTTGCTCGCCACCTTCTTTTTTGCCGAAGACTTTGGAGCGATTGCCAGCCATCTTATCAGAGTTGGCGATAAAGTCAAAAGAAGCGTCGATGTACGAATCTTCTTTGTCAGACAGATCGCGACCGTCGACCTCTTTGATGTAAGCAACCTTCATCGCCTTAACATCCAGGCCGTCGCACTTGACGCCAGCGGCAGAAACCACCGCGATAACTTTCTGTTTTGCGTCTTCGTCGGCTTTGATTTTAGCAACGCGGGCGGCAACTTCATCTTCAATGCCATCAACTTTGGCCTGAAGCGCGTCACGCTCTGCGGTGATGCTAGTTACCTGACTGGTTGCCGATGCAACTTGCGCGTCTAGTTTGGCAATGTAAGCGCCTACGTTATCGGCCACTTCAACATCTACGCCGTCAATTTTAATGATCATTGTTTTAGCTCCTTTGAGGTTTGAGTCGTCATCATAGGGGAATTCTTGTTCGCTATCAAGATTTAATTTCGCAATCCCGGCACGACCACGGAAAACAAGCGCTACGTGATTTACTCGAATCTTGGTTTGCACAGCATCAAAGCGAACCCAATCAGAGACGGAATCATTTTTCATCTCCTCGAAGTTTTCCGGTAGGTCTTCGTCGAAATAATATTCGCCAGTTGCGTTATTGCCCCAACCTTTGCGATCGATATCGACCGAAGTGTAGCCCACGGATAACTCAGCCGCTACGCGCTTTTTGGCTTGCTCGATTGACTCGCCGTCGTAAATCATCACCGGAACAAGAACGCCGATCCCGTCCTCTTTCCCAGGGCCGGAGCAAGAGCCTACCACCAGGCCTTTTGCGTTCTGTGCGTTCACCATCTTATGACCTAAAGTGATCGGCTTGCCCTGGTATGATACCAGCGATTCTGCATCAAACACCTCAGAACGCGGGCGGAACTCGACGCGCGGCCCGGTTGGCGTCTGGTACGTTTGCGCACCGATACGCGCCACGATCGGAGTGTCAACCAGGAAGCCGTTTTCATCGAATCGGGCCTTTACCTTTACCGTGTCGAACCTTTGAACTCTTTTCATCATGATACCTCTACATTGTTAAAATCTGGAACCGCCCAACAACGGCAACCGTACTCTTCGCCGGGGAAAATGCCGTCGCCATTAACGGGGCGTCGCTTACCTTCTAGCTTGATATGGCTCTCGCGCTCGCGGTCGTCCATCATCCCGAACCAAAAGTAATGCGATACTTTAGCATCTTTTAGGCGCTGCATCATCAACATACTGTTAAAAGTTCCGATGATTCCGCTTGCCCGGTTGCGCGACCAACTACCATAGATAGCGTATCGACCTTCGATGATTTCATCGATCTGCTTGCGAGACTTGCCAATGTTGTTGGCGGTTCTAACTTTCGTCGTCCAGTCAGCAACGATATCGCTTGCTAACTTCCTGATTGACGCTTCGGCGGAATCCTGCCACTTATTTAGCGATTCCTGATACCAGTCTTCATACCCACCAGCGCCGAATTCTTTCAGGCGCATAACTGATTCGTTGTTCCGCCCGCCAGCAGCGATCGCAATTGCAAGCCACTGTTTCGAATTGAATCTATAGATGGTCAACCCAATGGAGGAAAGCGCCGCAATTACGGCGGAAAAGAACACGATGGCCGATTCGCTGATATCGTCTTCCGCCTGGCTGATTTCCTCCGCCGTGGCATCGAACTTCAGGCGGTCTAAGCGATCGCGCATTTCTACCACGAGTTCGGTTGTTGCGTCCTGCATGGAGCGGGATAAATCCCGCTCGCTTGCTTCAGGATAACGCCAGTTTGGGATTCTGCCGTTAACTTTCATCATCCGCCTCCGTGTTGTTTAAGATCTCCGCGCTTTGCGTGCTGCCTGAACCAGAGGCGCGATCCGGAAGTTTTTTCTGCTTCGGAGCGTTGCCTTTTAGCTTCAGTTCAGGAATCAACGCCGACAGAGTATCACGCGCTTCGTTGGCGTCAATAACCTGGTCGGTAACGAGGCCGCGAGCCGCGTTGGCGTTCTTCTGGAAGATATCCGCTTTCTCCGCATCGGTAGGCAGCGACAACGGTTCGAACTCGACGCTGTATTCCTCCTCCGTTACGATGAACTGTAACAGGAATTCTAACAGCGGCTTGTAATCGTCATTGCGCTTGCGGTCAACCAGTTTGTAGAACGTCTGTAGCGCCGTGTTCTGGCTTGCGCTTACGCCACCAGTGTTTTTGTTTTTTAGCACGATCTCATGAATGCCTGACAGGGCGACAATCCGATCCATTTTCGCGGAAAGGAATTCCGGAATTCCTGAAATATCGGAGTTGATAACGGTGTACTCTTCATCGTCCGCATCAATGCCGATCGTGTTTCCGACGCCGGAATTAGCATCAACCTGCGCCATGCGCAACCTGGCGGCGTACTCGCCTTCTTTGTCGTCGCAGATTAGCGCCAGGCCTTTCGCCTTCCAAACGCCCTGCTGCTTGCGCTTCAGTAGCTGCGTTGCCAGATATTCCGAATAGTCATAGTCAAGAATCGCTTCAATGATCGACTTGTTCAGCACCGAACCGCCAGCGCCATTATTTAGCTTGCGCACCTTGTTGGTTACTCGCTCGCCGTCGATGTAGTGCATACGGGTATAATGCACCTTGAACGGTTGTCCGCCGTTTAGCGGCTTCACCTCGTACATCTTAGGCTTTCCGAATCGTGGGCTTCGCGGGCTGGTTTCCTCCTCTGCGACGGAAACGGAATCATGGTCGTAAACAACGATCGATTCGAGCGGCTTACCCCGCTTCGCTGCCGAAGTCAACGCGCGACCATCGTTAACCATCGCCAGGACGTAGGAGCCACCATACAGCCGCGCCCAGCAAAGAGCATCGGTGATTTGCGGCTCCAGATTTAACCCGTCCCATTCCGATTGAAACTTGGTGTTATCTGAAATTCCGTTTAGCTGGAAGCCGGGAGCGACCATCTCTTCAGGGATCACGTCAACGATTTTCTTCGCCATGCCGTTTTCATGATAGAACTCTTCAACCTGCGACATTGTTCCAAATCTTGCCGCGATAGACGCGATGGTTGACGCATAGCCAGCGCCACCATTAAAGATTTGATTATAGTCGTCCATCTTAATGTTATTCATATTTCAACCTTGTTTAAGTGTGGGCCGTCAGGCCCACATTATGTATTAGCGACCCAGCTTTTTCAATCCCGCAAGGCGTTTCATTCGCTCAACCGGATCGTCGCTCAGGTTCATTTCCAGGTTTGCGGCGTCAAACACGTTGTCGCAAATATCATCGTGTGGATGAGAATCGTCATATGTAAACGCGCTCATCTCCGCCTCAAGCTCTGCAACGAATGGGTGATTGTCAGGCAGCACGACACGCCCACCCTTAATGATTGGTTGTGCATCCATAGCGCGAGTGACCTTATCTTTATCGCGCTGCACCGGGACGATCTCGCCCATGCCGTTTACAGCCTTCGTTAAATCCTGGATTAGACCAGTACCGCTCGCCTTGTCTTCAATGTAGATCCGGCGAAGGTTTCCGCACTCCTTGTTCCGACGCCAGCACTGCTTGATGAATGCTTCGGCCTGAACGCGGAGATCTGGCGCTTCCCATTTTCCGCGAATTCCGTCAATGAAGTAGACGCGATCCCGATACTTGCCCCAATAGCACATTACAGAGTAGTCGTTTAGCTCCTTGACCTTCTGCGCGGTGTCCGCCGTGATGAACGTATATTCGAACTTGTCAGGGCGCGGCTCGTGCGCCTTGTCGGAATCGCCGTAATAGCGCCACCACTCCGACTTGAACACGTTACCACCCAGGGCGATTGGCTCCTGCTGATACTGCGAAAGGAACGTATAAAGATCGGCTTCGCGTAGCGCAACCAGGTTCTCGATTGATTCGTTCTCCTCCCAAAATGACCAGTATTCCACGCCGTCAATGACCACCGACGGGCCGGAAAGCACGTCGCGTTCGAACTCAGGTCGCAACCAGTCAGGGAGTGATTCGCCATATTCCCGCGTTACCATCGCCGGAATAACAATGCGATCGAAGTCGATGGCCATCCCTCCGCTCATCATGAACCAGGTGGCATCCTGCGCGTGCAATCGCTGCTGCACGGAAAGGATTGGCGTTTCGTCGCCTTGTTTCTTCTTCGCACGACGGGATCGAATGGTGTTCTTCAGCAAGATGTGGCTCTTTTCGCGCTTCACCTTTGAGAACATATCATCAGGCTTGTCGATATCATCCAGCGCGATTAGGCCGCTGAAACCCGGCGTCATGTACCCTCCACGCTTACCGACGATCTGACCACCAGACGAACGGGAAACCATTTCCAGCCTTACGCGATCGTTGTCATCCAGAACCTGGAATTCGTCGATCTGCTTCCGCCCGAATTTCGAGGGCCATAGCTCCTGCCATTCTCCCGATGAAAAGATCTTGATTACGCGGTCGGAGTTGCCTTTCGAAAGCGCATCACCCTGCGAGATCTGAAGGTTGCGAACCTTCCGGCATTTCAGATACGCATACGGCGCGAGGTGGATAGAAAACGCTTCGGTTTTCGTCGAACCCGGCGCAACGTTTACGATCGTGCTTTTGCGCTTCCCGGCGATGATTTCATCTACCGTGTGGCAAAAGTAGGAGTGATGCCAGTTCCACATCAGCTTTTCGCCCTGGATAATCTGAAACCAGATCTTCAGGAATAGCGAAAAGTTGCGCGTGCTCAATGCCTTGATTGCCAGCTTATCGGCTGGCTTCAGGTCTTCCCAAATAATCATTTCGTCATTCATGATCGGCCCTTAAATCTTGTCCAGAATGTTACTAACAGCCTTCTCCAATACTTCATCGGTGATCTCGTTCTTGTTGCCAGCTACGGCGTCAATGTTGAGAACGGCGGGCTTGTCGATCCCCATTTCCTTACCGACGAACGAAGCGTTAATCATGCCGACGGCAGCAAGCTGGAATTTCTGCTCATAGATTACAGAGTCGATGAACTCCATGACCGGGGCATAGTTCGGGTCGTGGCGGTAGCGTACAAGCGTTGACTGGTTCACGCCGCAAAACAGGCTTAACCCTGTGATCGTGAAAATGCGCGGCTTGTTCACGCCCCACTCGTTAACGTCGCCCTGGAAAGTGGCGGTTTCCGCAGCCTTGATGGCGTTTTCTTCGGCCCACTGGAAATAACCCTTCGCGATCTCGAAGAATTGTTGTGGCGTCATTTCGGCGGTTCTCCCCAGCACTACGCCAAAATCTTTTTCGTACAGCGCCTTGAAATTGCCTTCGAAGTGCGATTTCGTTACGCGTTTTTTGCGTTCTTCAGACATTGTTAATCCTCCTTCTGTGTTGAGTTGCGAGTATACCAGATTGCAGGAACAAAAAAACCCGCCGAAGCGGGTTATGTTCATATCAGTTTGTTTCGCCGATTCAGCGTATTCTGTAGTTTCACAAACGGCTCGCAGTCAACATACGGAAGCGGCGAAAAGGCAATTCGCTTTGCGATACCATCCGGATCGCCAATTTTTTCCCAACGTGCCGTTTTCTTATTGTACATCATCGCGGAGAAAGTGCCTTCATGCACGCGCTTTGACAGACGTTCGACAAGGTGGAAGGTGCCTGCATAGAAGCCTATGACCAGCATAATTAACGCGATAATCAGAGTTATCATTGTTTCACTTCCCTTACGTAGTTGATGCTTATTTTGTGAGTATCCATGTTTACTCCGGATTGTTTTTTTGCTTTCTCCACCGCGTCGGCGGTATCGTTCGCTTCAATCGTCATGCTGAACTCTTGAATGCAGGACTTGCAAAAGCCGCCCATTTTCCTTGCTGTGAGTATGACCTTGTACTGCATCATCACCCCTTAATAAAAGCCCCGAAGTGGGGCGAGACTTGCGGATGCTTACCGCCTCTTGTGTCTACGCTTTTAACGATACCCGGTCAGCGTGAATGCGTCAATAGGCGGTTGGTTCGTTCGATTACTTTTTATTCATACTCGCCATCACGGCGACCGAAACGGCCTTCGAGATAGCCAGCCAGCCAGATAAACTGACCGCGAGTTAACAGCGTGTTGACTTCGGCCCAATGCTTATCGATCATACGGGCGGCAACCTGATCGTAAGTCTTTTTGTCCTTCCGTATGGCGTCTTTAGTTTCCGCCGTCATTCGTTTCGCTACGCGCTTCACAGCATTGTACTGCGCCTCATTCAGTCCGAACATTTAAGCCTTCTCCCATTCGACCCAGGTTCCGCGAGCGATGAAGATCTCGACACGCAGAGGGGCGTTGAAATTTTTGTAGATGAAGATGAAACCTTTTTTGCTATCGGTTTCGACCTGTGTAACCGGAAAGGCCAGCGGAGTAATCGTATCGACCGACTCACTCATCTGGATACCCGTTACCGTTGCGCCAATCGGCACATCTTCGACTTTTGAGAACTCAGACATAGAATCACCTTAATTAAATTTGCGCCCGCCAGAATCGCTTACAGGCGCTTTAAATGGTATACGAATTCGTTAATTTTTCAAGTGGTGGCACGGCTCGCCATCTTTAACGGCTCCCCACTGGCGGCGTTTGTTCCGCTCCAGCTTTTCCGCCACCGCCACTGCCAACTGCTCATCGGTGATTCCGGCGCGGCGGGTTGCGTCCCACACCAGCATGATGATATCGGCGAACTCGCTAATGTCATCCGGCGCTTCGGCAGCTTCGTTGGCCTCTTTAGCCAGGTGTTTCAGCGGGCCGACCGGGCCAACGTTGCCGAACTGGCGATCCGACCATTCTGCGTGCGCCTGCCGGACAAGGCGGAAGGGATCCTGGACTGACTCAGCGTCACCGCCGAAAAGGTACAGATCTTTCCACGCCACCGGGTCGTTTTGCACCTTGCGCATTTCATGCAGTACGGCGTCAGCATCCATCTTCTCAGGCCAATTGACCTGGAAGGATTCCGGCTGGCGGATGTATTCGGCCACCTCGCCGCCAAGCACGCGCTGCTGCATTTCCGCCTGCGCTTTCGTGTCGCAGGTGAGGCGGCGCGATTTGCGCCCCTCGTTAGTTCCGATAGTGTAGGTCAGCACCCAAATTTTGTTGTTCATTCTTCGATCACCTTATATTCGCCTTCGTTAAGTTCGAACCAGTCGGACGGCTTGACCTCTCCGAACTCCTTAGAGTAATAATGCTTGCCAGCCTGCGCCAAAAGGAATCCGCCTTCGTATGCTTCGCAGGTGAAGCGATCGCCCTCTTTGATTCCGGCCCACTCCGCTAAAGTCGGTTCATCTTCGGCGTTGCGGATGTTCGGGTTAGTGATTTCTACCACCACAAGGACCAGGAATTTTTCAGTTTTTGACGGGTAAGGGATTTGCATCTTGTTAGCTCCTGATTGGTTTGCTTCAATAAGGCCACTATATCAAATGGCCTTGCGGAAGTTTTAGCAATTCGTGCTATTTTACGGGCTATCCATTTTGGCACTCAAACGCCATCTCACCACTTAAAATTGCGGGAAATAATCACGCTGCCAACGGCGGAAAGTGTAATCCAGGGCCAGCAAAGCACAGGGTAAAGATCTTCTTTGTCGGTAGAATCCGCAGATTTCAGGAAGGCCCGCATGAGGAAACAGCCGCACGCATACAGGGCCAGAATAAGAACCACCAGGGCAATAATTGCGTAAATCATGATGTTTTTCCTTGTCTTTTGTGGGGTCACTATGCAGCAACCCCGGTTAGTGTTTGTGGTTCGTGCTATTGCTGGAGCTTTGCGAAAGCGTCGGCCATCATGCGCAAAACTCGCGCGTGATCTTCAACGTCATAGCCAGATTCGGTGCGCATGATTTCCCGAACCTTCTCGATCGTGGCGATAGCCGCCTGAAGTTCACAAGTCAGGAACGCAACCTGCTTTTCAAGTTCAGCGATTCGTGAGAATGGT
>OGXE01000238.1_pt1 | contig 47970 bp, 45 predicted proteins | sample 1576181 | NCBI WGS metagenome assembly OGXE01 (sample SAMEA3541478, study PRJEB24748) | human gut metagenome | biome: human gut; feature: human-associated habitat; material: faeces | place: China | collected 2012 | reverse complement strand
CATGATGGTCTTAGTAATGTTTATTTTTATAAGGAGAGATGGTTATGAATGAAAACTACGACGATATTTTAAGCTATTATGCTACACAACAACTAATAAACAATCTTACTAGTTATGGTTGTAAATATATTAAATCTAATCAGTTTAATTTTATTAAGCGTAAATTTTCTATCAAGGAATTTCATGAAAATAGTATTTTCAAAAATTCTATAAAAATCAACCATAATTTTTCTAAAAATATGATAACGGCGTTGGGAGGCAACAATACTCAATATATTTATAATATTGAAGATTCTCTTCATAAAAAATTATTTGCAGGATTGGTTGAATATGAGGATTTGCGTCAACTCCATAATAAAAATAATCATATGTTAGGTTGCCTCTTACCCTCTTGCGATTCTGCTTATTACGAACTAATGCCTGATAGACTTATATGGACTCTTGATCGTAAAACAACTCATACATCTCTGATAGAATTTATACAAAATATATTGAATATTAACTGGCTGGATGCTCTTGCTACGCTTGCTGATATTCTTGGTATGAATTATGAGAATATTTTTTTCTTTTCGTCGGCAGACTCTATCCCAGAAACCGTTGCAGCCTCTGGGGGGATACCGGACACAATTAACCTTCCTAGCCAAAGAGGCGAGGCTATACGTACTGATTTGACTGAGATTATGAGTCCATCGGGTCAGGTCATTGGAGGCGTCGTTCAATACGTCATTGGAGAGCACTTACTTTGCCTCCCCGCAACCTCCATCAATGGCGTTTTGTCTATTGGCAAATGTAAACCACCGGCTTTTTTTCTGAATCAGGACGAAATGGATCGAAATCGGAGTGCTATCATCATTTTTTGTGCAGATATCCGTACCGCTACAGCGTTGAATAATGCATTGAAAGAATGTCGAAGGGACACAGGAGATTTTATCGTCACTGGACATCTGGGGACAGACTTGTCCCTTCTGCCGTGGAATTATCTATACGGTCATCCCATTGTATTCGTACCTGCTCCCAGTACAAAAAGTTTCGCCTCTGTAAAAGCTTACCGTGAGTACATTTTAGGGGCATCTGTAGAACGCTTCTCTGTTGCTAGCAATTTTCTCCTTCACGCTGATCCGTCCTGTGATCTCCAGAATATGGCAGATGACTTGGATAATGTTGCGGAAGCAGAATTGCTCCGTACGGCAGTCCATATCGACGACATTGAGCGGCCTTCTGTTTTTTTGCGGAATTTGGTCAACAACGCCCGTGGATATGAGGAGTTCATTCAGTGGGGTAAGAACGCTGGCTTTTTTGCCGTACCGAAGCAGGAACTCTCCTTACCTCCAAAACCAACCTCTGCTATCACATTCTTCGATCCTGATACGGTTGAGGAGAATTCTCAGCCAACGGAACTTGCCGACGTTACCGCAGAACATATCTTTAGCGGAATTACGATGCTTCATGGTCCCAAAAATGTGGGAAAAAGTCATGTTGTGCTTAGTGCTGCCAATAGTTTAATCACGCATAATTCCCTTTGGGGTATGTTTCCTGTAAATGGTGTATCTACAAAAACTCTGCTCGTTGATAGCGAAAGCACGCCAAAGAATTTCAAGGATCGTCTTGGAAAATATGAATTGCAGAAACAAAAATATAATTTCTTTTCCATCTGTAAACTTGCATCATATCAAGATGTAAATATTCTGGATGAAGGGTTCCAAGATACTCTTTTGGAAAAAGCAAAAGAAGAAGGTATCCAAACGATCTTTTTTGACAACCTTACATCACTTGTCCCGGATGGCCGTGTTTATAACGCAAGTTCCGTAAATGGCATTTTCCGATATCTGGAAGAAATGCAGAAATGTAACATCGTGCCTATACTCGTCCATCATAGTCATAATTGTCCAGACAACGCTCCCGAGAAGGCAACTATGCGTGGAACGAGTGAGTTCTCTATCCGTGCTCATACGGAGATCGTCATTACCTCACCTAAAAACAAAGGTGAAAACTCCCTACCTAGTTCGATTCTTGATGCTGTGAACCAAGGCGATTTCATAGTGGGAATTCATTTCAAGGTGTGCAAGGCTGCACGCATTTTGGAAGGGAAAACTTTTTGGCTACAGATGCCTTTCAGTGCGACAGGATTCAAGCCCCTCACCATAATCGATCGGGACGGCAAAGAACTCCCTTTGAGCTTCCTTGCGGGTGGGGACTCTGAGGGGAGTGTTGTTCCTTCTATGGAAACAGCAGATGAACTTTCTGATGAGGAAAGACGAGTACTTCAAAAAGCTGGCAGCCAGGGTAAACTGCGAAATGCCGAGGTCCAAAGCCTTTTGGGGTGCGGTGATTCAAAGGCTGGAAAAATTCTCGCTGGACTCGTGGATAAAGGGCTGCTGAAAAAACAAGGAGAAGGCCGAGGCTGCCATTACGTCATAACGGAGTAGCTCTCCCTATACTCTTTTCAAAATGAAAGGCGTTTTTCCCTGTGGGAGAACGCCTTCTTTTGCGCCTTTGCAATCATTTTTTCACCTCCCAAATTCCTTCAAAACACCTCAAAAAAGCCGTAAAAGGGGATTTTGTCAAAGTTCACTACAATAATTTCATGTAGTTAAACTAGTTTTACTCAAGCTGCCTTTTTAAATTTTAACGCTGTGCTATATGCGCCTTCCAATCCGGCTGAATATCCATCTGGACTTCGCTCTTATCGCCACCCAACCTCACCCCCTGTACGGATTATTGAAGTCAAATCCACCACAAGGTTGCCGACGACGCTTTCTAGGAGCCATACCATCCAAATCGGCGGTCTGTCAGAATTGCTCAAAGCTTGTTGGGACCAGTCAGTTTTTAATCTTATTTAGAAAACAGGGGAAGTTCTTTACCACAAGATTTCCTTGAAATGTGTAACCAATGCCTTGGAATATTCTCCCCAAGTGCTTCAGCTTGCGACATTCAGGGATGGATTGGCAACATCAACGGAGGAGAGGACAATATGCCGCTCAAAATTGGCTGAGGAAGGTCAAACGGCTAAAGGTATCATCATTTGACCTGCGCCTCAGAAGAGCCTTATCGTTAACGCCCAACGTGAATTCAAACTGATTCCTTCATAGGGCTGTCCCGGATAAGCACTTCTACTCCACTGCCCCCCATATCCGTACGGTGCAAGCACCACGGGATCCCAACGCAACACTTCATCATTTCAGATGGAAGCCCTCCAGCGGAGTCACGGGAGAGCCCCATCTGAGATGAAGCTTTTTCCTATATAAAAGGAGCCCGCCCAGAGAAGTATCCGGGAAGCCGTATCCGACGATCTTACCGTTTTGTACCGTTAAGTAGATCCATCAAGATACGCCCTAAGCGTTCCGCCAGTTCCCCATCTTCCGCAGGCTTTCTGCCGCTGATCCCCAGACCGCCGACGCACTTCCCGTTCCCATCGAAAAGGGGAATGCCTCCTTCCAGTGTCGTGAAAGCGGGATCGCAAAAATCGGCAATCGTAATCCGCTCTCTCAACAGCCTTTCATGGAAATCCTTTGTAGAGCTTTCCATGCGCAAGGCCGTATAAGCTTTGCCCTGTGCTATCGAGACTGCCCGTTCCGGCGTACCATCCATAGTGAGCAGGGCGGCGAGCCCTCCACCACAATTGACGATGGCAAGGCATACCGGGGCACCGCCTCGGGCTTCCGCCTCCAATCCGTTCAGGACAGCCAATAACACACGTGTCGAAAGGATATGTTCCATCAATGCACCCATCACAATCAGTCAATTAGGAAAAGGGAAATTTCCGGCACAAAGGTCACAAAACCTAAAACCACCAACATGGCGATAAGGAAAGGAACCGCCGCACGGGAAACCTGCTCGATCTTCACCTTCGTTATGCCGCTGGCCACAAAAAGGTTCACGCCGACGGGCGGCGTCACGAAACCGATGGCCAAGTTGACCACCATGATGACGCCGAAGTGGATGGGGTCCACGCCCACCTTCAAGACCAGCGGAAGCAGGATGGGCGTCAGGATGACAATAGCGGCCAAGGCCTCCATGAAGGTGCCTACCCAAAGCAGGAGCAGGTTAATGAGCAGCAATATGGCGATTTTGTTTTCCGTAAAGCTGAGGATGGCGGACGCAATGCGCTCGGGCACCTGCTCAAGCGTCATGACATTCCCGAATATCGTGGCCATCGCCATCAGCATGATGATAATAGCGGAAGTCCGGGCGGACTCCAGACAGCAGGACCACAAAGAGCGCCATGTGAGCTCCCTGTAAACGAACAAGCCCACGAGAAGGCCGTAAAACGCAGCGACAGCCGCTGCCTCGGTCGGCGTCATGATGCCGCCGTATATGCCTCCCAATACGATGACGGGGACAAGCAAGGCACCCTTGGCGACCCAAACCGCCTTCCCCAATGTCTTCAGGTTACGCTGACGCGGTGCGCCCCTCCAGCCGTTCTTTTTGGCGATGCAATAGGCCACGAGCATAAGCACAAGTCCCGTCAGGATCCCCGGAGTGATGCCCGCCAAGAAAAGTTTACCCACGGAAGCCTGCCCCGCAACGCCATAGACCACGAAAGGATTACTGGGCGGGATCATGACGCCGATGGCGCCCGCGCTCGCCACGACCGCAGCTGCGAACATCTTGTCGTAACCGCGTTCCGTCATCGCCGGGATGGTCAACGTGCCGATGGCCGCCACGGTGGCGGGCCCAGAACCGCTGATTGCGGCGAAGAACATGCACGTGGCGATACTGGCGAGAGCGATCCCGCCGGATAAGCCGCCTACGACTTCATCGGCAAGGGCAAGGAGCCGGTGAGACAACCCTCCGGCCCCCATGAAAATCCCCGCGGCGATGAAGAAAGGGATGGCCATGATCGGGAAACTGTCGATGGACGTAAACGCGACCGAGGCAAGATAGTCAACGGGCAGGGTATTGGCCCCCAGTACGGTCATCAGGGACGCAATGCCCAGACTGAAGGCAATGGGAACGCCGATAAAGAGCAATACGATGAAGTACCCGAAAAGGAGCATGATGGCGTTGAGCTGCTCAAAAAGAAAGACCGGGCTGAACAGGAAAACCGTAAAGAGGACCGCCAACAAAGAATCCGTGGCCCGGATGCGGTAAACTTGGGCACAAAGGTCTTCCAGTGCCCTGAGCACCATCAGTCCAAACCCTACCGGCAAGATCAGGTACGGGATGAAATAAGGTATCTGAAGGGCTGCCGTCGTCTGAGGAATTTCTATCTGCATCCGGACGTGCTCAAATCCCTTGAACAGCATAAACCCGCTCAGGATCAGAAGGCAAAGGTCGACGACGACCCAGCTTGCAGCCTGGAGCCGATTCGAAAGCCTGTCATAAATGATATCGACGCGTATATTGCTGCGCTCTCTGATCGCAAGAGGAATGGCAAGATACGATATCCAGATAAAAATATAGCGCGCCGTTTCTTCCGACCAGACAGAGAGGCCGACATACTGGGAAATCGTATTCTTGAGCGCAAGAGGATCGCAAAACGGGGCAATCATCCAAGCATTGGACGGATCGCCGACAAACTGGATGAGGAACGTGATCAGATACCGATATAGCGTCTGATAGCAAATGATCAAAATCATCGCCACCAAACCCAGAATAAGGAATGGTTTCTCAAAATGCGTATCGGCATAAGCGACCATTTTCTTCAACTTCTGCATGGCTACTCCATTGGCTGGTCAGGCATAAAAAGGGATGCGGATCATACCGATCCGCATCCCAAGGACGCCTACTTCTGGGTGTCCAGAACCATCTGTACGAGTTCCTTCGGGAATTGATTCATGAACTTGTCCCACACGGGACGGGTAGCCACACGGAATTCCTCAATCTGTTCCGGAGTCAGATCGACAATCTTGATGCCGGCCTTGATAAAGCCTTCACGGGCCTTGGCCTCGTTTTCCGGGTACAGCTTCGTACGCTGATAGGTCAACGCTTCAGCGGCGGCTTCCCTGATCAGCCCCTGAGCCTTCGGGTCCAGCTTGTCCCACCACTTCTTGTTGGCCATCATGACCTGCATCCCGTAGTTATGGACGGAAGTGATCGCATACTTCAGCACTTCGTGGTGCTTGGCGCCATACAGATGAGGGAACGTGTTGCCTTCGCCGTCAACGGTCCCCTGCTGAAGCGCGGTATAGGTTTCTCCCCATGCCACAGGCGTGGGGTTCATGCCGAGGGCCTTCGCAACTTCAACTTCCACGGGGGAATCCGTAGTACGTATCTTGAGCCCCGCGAGGTCTTTGACGCTCGAAATGGGCTTCTTGATCGTTACAAAATTCCGGTAGCCATACTCGGCGTACATGATGGGCTCGAGAGCGATATCATGCGCCACCTTGACAAGGTATTTTCCGAGTTCTCCCGAATCAATGGCCGCGTACAGCTTTTCCTGATTTTGAGGGCTCGTGATATACGGGAGGTCAAAAATCTGATACAACGGCGAAAAGTTAGCCATATTGGGGGTGGAGCTCACCGCCATCTCAAGGCTTCCTTTCTGGGCGCCTTCCATGAGAACGCGGTCGCTGCCCAACATCGCGTTGGGGAAAATCTGAACGGAAATCCTGCCGTCACTTTTCTTTTCGACAAGTTCCTTGAACTTTTCAAAGGCCAAGGTGATATGGTTGCCCGGAGGGGTTGTGTGGGCAACGCGGAAGCTGAATTTCGGCCCGTCATACGCGGCAAAGGCGGGAGAGGTGAAAGCGACCCCCACAAGGCAAAAACATGCAAGCAGTTGACGGCAAAACATCTTTTTCATAACTATCTCCTCGTTTGAAATGATGTTTGAAGCGCACTGTTCCCGTTCCCCAACAGGTGTTCAACGTGGCCGGCCTTCCACATTGGGAAAAAAGAAACAACATCACTACTTGTATTTTTAAAGACAACTGCGCTAAAAAATCAATAGACATTCGCTTTTAAGGGCAGCTTTTGATGCAAAATCCCGGTTTCCAGTACGCATCCAGTGAATACCGGAAAGAGGTATATACAAAAAAATTATGTTATTTAAGCATATTAAAATATCTATAAAGCTATAAACGTTATGTGTAAAAAGAGCCCAGCAGAGCACCGACAAGCGGATAGCCCGCTCATGTTCCTGTTTCGCCCCTTCGCGTATTGGCGGGAATTGTGCGGGATAGGCTTCTTCATCGTCTGGCATTGGCAGATTTTGGATATCTCACTCGACGCCAAGCAATCATTTTTCCCCGGAGAACTCGGCGACTCAATCCATCTGTTCTTCTTTGTAAGTCTTACATTTTTGGTTCTTTTTCTGTTGGAGTGCCGGGTGCCCCCCTGTTTCTACCGGGCAGGTCATGACTGGCTGGCTTCCACCGCAACTTTGTGTATGTTTTCACTACTCTTTTCGCTCCCCTTGTTCCCCCAGAAGGAATACAGCACCCTCAGCGTCCTTGTCCTCGTCGTTTCGGGGGCGGGGTCGGCCATAATGCTTCTCGCCTGGCTCCATAGCCTCGTAGCGATACCGTACCGCAGCATCATTTCCATCATTGGCGGAAGTTTCGTCTTTTCGACCGGCATCAATAGCTTCATACATTTCCATCCAGCGACGGCGATGGCCCTTTGCGTCATTTCCTTGAGCATGAGCCGCTTTTTGCTTCCGCATGTCCAACAGCCGGAAGAAACCCCCGAAGAAAAGAAAAAATCCAATCTCCCAACCTTTTTTTACTATCAGCGCATGGGGAACTTGAACCTTTTGATCTGCGCAGCCTGCGGCATCAGCTTCAGCGCCGGATTTTTCTACAACCTCGTGGTATTCCTGCGCCCGATGGGCGAACCCACTCCCCTGATATTGACGCTGCTCTTTGGCATAGGGGGGCTTCTTGCCATCGTCTTCCTAAAGCTCCCGTTGGAAAAGGACATCTACCAAGCCTTCCTGCTTGTTGTCCCGTTCCTGCTTTGCGGGTATGCCGCTTGGCCGATCCTGCACAGTGAGTCTCCGGGCCTGTCCCTCGTTGGGCTACGCCTCGGTTTCGGCCTCCTCGCCGTGTACCTTTTCGTGGCCGTATCGGCCATGTCGACGCGCCTCCAGAAAAACAAAAAGAAAAAACTTTATGCTTGCCTAGGATATATGTACCTCGCGTTCTGGGCCGGATCCCAAGTCTGTTCACTGCACTTTTTCGGCGTATATGGTATCCAAGAATTGGATATTTTGTTCATATTCTTGCTTATCGTATTGTTATCCAGCTGCGGTGCCTGTACATTCTGGCTCTACCAGGCACGATGTTCTATCCAGTATATAGAAAAAACATCACAAAAAAATAATATATTGATTAATTTTTTTATGTCTAAAGGCCTGACTCATCAGCAGTCTATCATCTCAATCCTACTTTCCCAAAAGATATCTGAAGATATTATATGTGATATACTATCCATATCGCCTCTTACGTTAGAGACACATATTAGGAATATACTTAAGCGTATGAATATCAATAGCAAACATGAGTTAATATATATAATAAGACAAAACAATAAAACTATCATGCCGTACGATAATAAATGATCCTCGCAAAGAAAAGGAGTCCTCCTCAATCTGGAGGGCTCCTTTTTATCCTGCGTGTAGGATTCTGTGCGGTTTAAGTCTATCCAGACAGTCCAAAATGCACAGAATCCCGCACGTACATCAGGATTTTTTTACAAGAGGAGGAACCCATGATCATCGATTTCCGCGTTCGCCCGCCCTATAAGAGTTTCATGCGCGGCATTCTGTACGAAAAGTAGCCCGAACAGACCGATCCGCTTGGTCTGACATCGACAAGGAACCCGTTGTTTCCGCACAGAAACATTCCATCAGGCTGTTCATGGAGGAAAGCGGCATCAGTCGCGCCGTCGTCATGGGTCGCAAGGCCGACGAATACGGCGAGGTGACAATGAGGACATCCTTGAGCTGGCCCGCGCCTATCCACAGACTTTTATTCCTTTTGCCGGGCTCAACCCTTACGATGCGGATCTGCCGGATCGCATCGATGCCTTGGCCCGGCAGGGCTTCCGGGGCGTGTGCCTAGACGGTGGCTGGCGGCGGTCCTTGTATTACGACGATCCGCTTCTGGAGCCGATCTATACGGGATGCGAGAGGCACAGACTCATCGTTTCGCTCACGGCGAGTTTTTTTGTGGGCCCGGACATGACCTATTCGGATCCGGATCAGATCATGCGGGTCGCCCAAAAGCATCCCAAGATGAAGATCGTCGTCCCGCACGCTTGCTGGCCGCATGTAACCAAGGCGCTGGCCCTTTCCATGCTCTGCCCCAACGTCTATCTGTGCCTTGATCTGTATGTACATATCAAGGACGTCCCCCAGGCCGACGAATTCGCGTATGCGGCCAACCATATCCTCAAATACTGCATCATCGACGCCAGCTCCTACCCAGTGCATAACCTTGCCCAGAGTCTGAGCGGCTTGAAAGAGCGCCCCTTCACCGATGAGGCACTGCGCAATACGCTGTGCGACAAAGCGTTGAGGCTGCTTGGAGAGAAATAGCGGATAAGGGTTTCCCCAAAACGATGGAGGCGGGGCGCACAGTGAACGCGTTCCGCCTCCATCGTTTTTCCGTGCCGTGCCGTGCCAAGGAACCCGGAGCACGGCTCAAACGAGCATTTTGAGGAAAAGGCGCAGGGATTCCTTGGACTGCGGGGAAAGGCGACTTACGAGCATGCCGAGTTCCTTGTCCTACTCATGGATATTGTCCTATTCCGGGGTCTTCAGGCGCTGTGGGAGCAGGTTATACCGTTTGACTTTGTTGTACATGGTGCTGAGGGGGATATGCAGGAATGACGCCGTATTTTTGATGTCTCCCCCGTACTGTTCAAGCGCTTCGGCGATCAGCTTCTTTTCGAAGCCGCTCTTCTGAGTTGAGAAGTCCTCGATAGGGACAGCGGCGTCCTGCCGGGCGGGGCCAGCGGCGGGATGACGATGGACGCGCCTTCGGCAAGATTGACGTGGAGCTGGATGCAGTTCTCAAGCTCACGGACATTGCCGGACCAGCCGTATGCGGCGATATGGGCGACAGACTCTTCCGTGAGGGGGAGGGGTGAGACTGAGTATCCACAGGTGAAGAAACCGGAACGCCGCCATACCGCAAAAACGAAGCCTCCCTCTGGAGCGCCGCCAGGGGGGGTATTGGTGAGGCGCTATAAAGCTGAAGCGAAAGCAGGGCATGGAGGTGTTCCATGCGTACCCTGCTTTATCTTTCCGAAAGCCAGATGGATCTGATTCGTTCTTTTTCCTCGTTCCTACAGTGTGTCCCGCACCAATGGCTGAGGATACCGATGTCGAGGAGTTTGATATCATTCGGCAGCGAACAAACGCCTGTGCGTGCGGTGCGTTGTGCGAAGAAATTCTTCTCCTGCGGCAGATGTATTTTGGACACTCCGAACAGATTTAGACCGCACAAAATGGAAATGGGCTCAGTGTATCAACTGGCGACCTTTTCCCGTTAGTCGATATTTTTGTGCCGGACTGTTTGGTTTGTCAGGGATGGTACGTTCTAGATATCCTTGGGAAAGGGCCGGATTCAGGTAGTTTCGGCGAAACGTGGGTTTATGACTGAGTCCTAGTGCTTTCATGGGGTTTGCGATTCCCTGTTCAGGTTTTTCCCGAAATACGTAGAGAAGCTTTTGAACTGGATCGGTATCTGGGTCGGTGTGTTCCACATCCGAGGAAACGACTTCGTTCAGAGCCACATGCAAAGCGTCTAGCAGGAACTCCACAAACGGAGTGGATTCACCCGCGCTGTCTGCCTGAGCTAGAGCTGCATAGTATCCTTCCTGACGCCCACGGATAACGGTTTCGACCGGCAAAAATGCAAAAAGCGGTTTCCAGCGGCTCAGTATGAGCGTTTGCCACAGTTTGTCACCAAAGGATGATCATCGGATGCTGCGAGCCACGTCAAGAGGTTGGCCATGTGCTCATGAACCAAGTGAGCTGGACGTGCCATATGCACTACACGGCTACCTTGAAAGACACCAACGCCTCCAGTCCGAAACTGTCCCGAATGCTCCACAAGTCCAGCCATCAGCATGGCATGGGCCGCAAGAATGTCGCTTTGCGAGGAAGGGTTCCATGTTTCCAGATGTTCATATGCAATGAACGCATTACGAACTTCTTGAATTTCACGAGGTTGACCCAACACATGTTTTCCGTTCAGGACCGCTGTGACCTGCTCCAGAGTGAGCGTGTTGTTTTCAATGACTAACGAGGCATGGATGGTCCGAATCCGGTTTTCCCTACGCAGGAGAGAGGAGGTCGAACCCGAAAGGGCTTGAACATGACCAACAAGCTCGCTGATTTCACTCACGAGTCGAAGGATGACAGGAGTAATGGTAAAGGGAGGCTTGTATTTCACGTTTGCATTCCGTTTCTGCAAGAATATAAGCCAGATGAGTGCATTTAGCAGATAGTTGAGAAAAAGGGTATCCGATGGTATTCGGATACCCTTCTGTCGGACTAGCGTGTTTTTGTAAGGAGTTCTTTGATGAGGCTATCAGCCTCCCATCCCTTGAGGTCTTGTAGGCGTTTGCCAAAGCGGGAAGCAGCAAGCTCCTCTGGATTTTTCCCCCGTTCCTGAGCCTTGTTGCGAATGAGGGAAAGTTGACTCCGGCTGGCAGGCTTGTCTCCTCCTCCCTTGAATCTACTTTTATCATCCTGAGAGCCATCTTGAGATATGTTTCGATGGTTTTTGATATAGGGTTCGGCTTTTTGTTTAATGGAGTTCATAACCCTGTTTTTAGCGATTTCAAGAGTATCTTCGTTTTCAAAAGGAGAACGAGGAGATTCGGAACAAACATCACTTATGACTCTTCCATCTGTCATAATAATATTTGCAGACACAATTGCAGTTCTACCGTTTTTATCATTGGGAAGTTGAAGAACATGGACATTGATTGCATCGGAAATCTTAAGCATGGAAAACTCCTTTTCCTGTAAAAGTGTTGAAAAAATAACACCATTCATCTAATCAAAGTCAAAACATTCTGAATGGTGTTGAGCTAGGCATATAATGGAAAGTGTTTTCTTTTTTTACATGAGGAGCATTATGTTTCATTTTTCCTCGTAGCCATTGAAGGAACGAATCTCTTTCATATCCCACTTTCTTGCCAATCTTGACTTTCACAGAAGGACCAATTCCAAGAGCATCAGCATTCGACATGCTTTTTGCAGAAAAGATTCTTCCAATCTTTTCTGAAGCAAATTCTCTTGTAAAAACTGGAGGCAGTTCCTTACGTAATTGATCAAAAAATACGTCATCTCCAAACATGAGTTATCTCCTTTTTTTAGCCTCTAGAAAGCCTTGAATATCCATATCGCCATGCATGTTTCTCAAGACCATCCTTGCTGAATGTTTTGGCAAGATAGCTTCCAAAGCGGAATGCAGCATCTCTTTTCAAGGAAAAGCCATCTTTGTTTCTATCAATGATGATTCCATTATCGTATTCAGGATCTCTTTTTTTGTTCAAACAATAATGAACAAGACCTTCTTCATTTGTCTTTAAAGTGTTTTTCCAAATCTTATTTGCCATATCAAAAACAGTGAATTTGTTCTTTATGGCATTTGCATTGATCCAAAGAAGAAAATGGTAATGGGAAAAAGAAGAGTCATGAATCTCTCTGACCCAAAGATAGAGAGGATCAACTCTATGAGTTGCTATGACCATTCGCTTTAACCTTCGTGAAAGGTTATAACTAAAAACAGATATGTCATCAGAGGAAGGAAGAATAAAGCCATCAGAAGGGTAGTGAAGATCAAAACGAATTTGCATGACTTTGCTATGGTTTGCTATCGCAAATTCCATGAGTTCCTTTTGCTTCTCTAAGATGTCGATGAATTTACCTTCAGTGTCGTCTCTTGAAGGAAGGATTTGCAATCCATCAAAAACATCTTCGAATGTAATTTCTTTTTTCATGAGAACTCCTTTTGTTTAATTTCATATTCTCATGAAGATATGTTTAAAATGAAAATGATCTTCTTTGGAATGTTTGATCTCTTTATCTCACCACCTGTGGTGGTTGGTTATGAGCAGCTATGCTTTTATTTCTCTCACACCTGTGTGGTGTGAGGTTAATATTTTTCTTATTCTTTCTTTTTATATCTTTCTTTGTTATTTATTATTTTCTGTCTTTTTTTTGTTATCTTTTTATTTATCTTTTTAGTAATACAATCAGACCTAGAACAAACATACAAAAAATTTGATGGCAATTTCCATTGTGCGCATGTCCTTATCGTGAAGAATTATGGTAAACTGGGCATATTATATGATGAAAAACTTGGCGGATTTATTTGGTCCAAAAAGAAGGCCTACCCCCATAATGGGAGGCAGGCCTTCAGTGATCCATTGAAAAATGAATGCTATTGACAAAAATTATTACATATCAGCTCAATCCGAAAAATCGTTCAAAGAAGGCACGGAGCTTGTCCAGTACGCTTTGCTTCTTTGCAGCGTGGTTATTGTTTTTGCTGAACCGTGAAACAGGCGGAAGTATCTTTGTGATGGCGGTTCCGGTGGCTGGGATGGCTCCGTCGCGGAACGCGTTGGCAACAAAAGTTTCCGTCTCGGCAGGATTGAGTTTCTCCTCGGCAATAATGCGCCCAAGCTCTTCCTGCTTCTTGGTTTTGATGTAGGCAAGCCACGCTTCATCGATTTTTTCCGTTATGGAAACGGAATCAACAAACTGTTCGATGAGGTCTTTCTTGTTGCGCAGGCTGGGACTGGAGTTCACGGCCCGTGCGATGCTGGAGCGGATTTCCGTACCTTCTTCGGACCCCTTCTTCTTGAGGTAGGCCTCCACCAGCATCAGGATGTAATCAACATTGATTTCAACTTGTTTGATAAGTTCGATTTCAAAAACCACATCGTCGTTGATGGCTTCCCTTTCCGCTTCGGCTTTACGGCGAAATTCCGCATGCAGGTTGAGATACTGGCTTTGATAATCCTGAAAGGTCTTTCCGCTGAGAATATCGTTTCCCGTAAAGTCGTCAAAGGCGACAAGAATATTTTTCAGCCGCAGGATAGAGCCAAAGAGCCGGATAAAGTCCTTCTGGGCGGTTTCTCCCGTGATGGGCGCATCAAGCGGGAAGAAGGCCAGCATGTCCTCCACCTGCTTTTTATATTCTGTGTGATACTCGGTATAGGACTTCAGCAAAGCGATATTCTTGGCGTCCTTGTTTCCAAAAAGAGCCAGAGCGTCGTTGGTTTCCTGTTCGAGGTTGCGGAATGAAACGATGTTGCCGTAGGTCTTGACGGAATTCAGGATGCGGTTGGTACGCGAAAAAGCCTGAATCAGACCGTGGGCACGCAGGTTTTTATCCACCCAGAGTGTGTTGAGGGTAGTGGCGTCGAACCCCGTCAGGAACATGTTGACGATGATCACCACATCCAGTTCACGGCTTTTTAGCCTGAGTGACAGGTCTTTGTAATAGTTTTGAAATTTGTCTGCCGAGGTGTCGAAATTGGTACTGAACATCTGGTTATAGTCTTTAATGACGTTTTCCAGAAAGTCACGGGAGCTGGCGTCCAGCCCTTCGGCGCTGCATTCTTCTTCACTCAGTGCTCCGTCCGCTGTTTCTTCATTGGCGGCAAAGCTGTAGATCAACCCAACCTTGAGACGTCGGGCGGGAGGCAGGTCTTTCTGCTGATTGGAAAATTCAAGGTAATAGCGTTTGGCGGCCTCAATGGAGGCGGTGGCGAACAGGGAATTGAAGCCGGACAGCCGTTTGCCTTTATGACTGTAGAACGTGGTTCGTCTGGTCTTTTGATCGAAATGTTCTCGGATATACGCCACAATCTGCGTAATGCGCGCGGGAGCAAGCAAAGCCTGTTCCGTATCAATGGACGAAACCTGTTTGTCCCGGATATGTTCCGACGCCTTGATGGTGTTGATGTAATCCACACGGAACGGCAGGACATTCTTATCATTGATCGCATCGACGATGGTGTAGGTGTGGAGTTTATCGCCAAAGGCCTTTTCCGTTGTACAGAGGAGTGCCTTGCTGCCTCCGGGAGCGTTTTCCGAGAATATAGGTGTCCCGGTAAATCCGAACAGATGGTAGCGTTTGAAGGCGTTCGTGATGTCCCCATGCATGTCACCGAACTGACTTCGGTGGCATTCGTCAAAAATGATGACGACATGGGCGTCATAAATAGGATGCTTTGGATTTTTGCCTATAAAGTTTGAGAGTTTTTGTATGGTTGTAATGATGATGCGGGCATTAGGGTTTTCCAGCTGCTTTTTGAGGATGGCGGTGGACGTGTTGGAATTTGCCGCGCCCTTCTCAAAGCGTTCATACTCCTTCATGGTCTGGTAATCCAAATCCTTACGGTCGACCACAAACAGCACTTTGTCGATGGCGGGCAGGTCTCGCGCCAACTGAGCGGTTTTGAAACTGGTGAGGGTTTTGCCGCTGCCCGTGGTATGCCAGATGTAGCCGCCCGCCGCCGGTGTGCCCACCCGTCTGGCGTTGGTGCTGGTCATGATGCGTTGCAGAATCTGTTCCGTAGCAACAATCTGATAAGGCCGCATGACCAGCAGCTTGCGATCCACATCGAACACGCAGTAGCGGGTGAGGATACTGAGGAGGGTATGCTTGGCGAAAAACGTCTTGGTGAAGTCGATCAGGTCCGTAATGGGCTGGTTTCGGGCGTCGGCCCACCAGCTGGTAAAAGCAAAGCTGTTGGAATTTTTCTGTCGGGATTTTTTGCCCTGCTGTTCGGCAAGGTGCCCGCTCCGAACGGTATTGCTGTAATATTTGGTCAGCGTGCCGTTGCTGATGATGAACAGCTGCACATACTCGAACAGGCCGCAGCCCGCCCAAAAGCTGTCCCGCTGATAACGGTTGATCTGGTTGAATGCCTCGCGAATGTCCACCCCACGCCGTTTCAGCTCGATATGCACCAGCGGCAGGCCATTGACCAGCACGGTCACATCATAGCGGTTGGCGTAGTTCCCCACCGCTTCATATTGATTGACGACTTGCAGGCTGTTGTTGTGAATGCGTTGCTTGTCGATCAGATAGATGTTTTTGGTCGAGCCGTCGTCACGCTTGAGGATTTGGATATGGTCTTCCTGAATGCGGGTTGTCTTTTCTATGATGCCGTCATCGTTTCCTGCAATGCAGGTACTGAAAAAGGTTTCCCATTCCGCATCGGAAAAGGTCATGCCGTTGAGCTTTTCCAGTTGGCGGCGAAGGTTGGCGACAAGCTCCGCCTCGGAAGTGATGGGAAGGTATTCGTAGGCCTGCGCCTGCAACTGCTTAATGAAGGCCTTTTCCAGCGCGGCTTCACTCTGATAGGCGTTGTCGTCGTCACGTTCCCGCACGAATTCGGCAACAACCGTACTCTCTTCAAATAGGGCAAGAGGTTCACAGTGCGTGATAGGGCGAGATTGGCTCATTGCGCCTCCTTGAAGGTCAGCAAGCGGTCACGGTAATACTCATACTGCTTGCGGCGAGCGGAGATCTCCGCAGGTAGGCCACTGGAAAGGTCGTTGACCAGAGCATCAAACTTGTCGAGAATGGCAACGATGCGGGTTTGCTCTTCAAGAGGGGGGACGGGGATAGGAATTTTGTTAAGATTAGCCTGATTAAGCTTTGGCTGCGCTCCACCACTAATGTAAGGCGTTAAGTCAATAGAATTTAAATAAATTTCAATAAGTTTACGTTCTGTATATGAATTAAATTGTAGCACATGTGCATGGTTGTTGACCCATGTTTTACCTGAAATAGAAAATGCTATAGGCGTTGAACGTGCAATTAAATTTGCTCCGTCTTCCGATACAAGCAAAAAATCACCATCAAAAATATAATCACTTACATAATCAACAATACCTGAAGCTCCATAGTAAGGGATTTCTCCCTTATTTCGAGCTGACTTGGTGACAGGACGACGTTTTGAATCCTGATTTATTGCAACCTCCCCCAGCGTCATCCATTGCACATCATCCCGGCCCTCAAAATTGAGCAATTGGTCACGGTAGTAGTGATACTGCCGCCGCCGTGCCTCCAGCTCCGCCTCCAGCTCCGCCTCCAGCTTGGTGAAGGTATCCAGCACCTTCACGATCTCGCGCTGGATTTCAAGTGGGGGGATGGGGATAGGAAAATTCTTTAAAGTTGCCAGTACAATGTATGTCATTGCTGCGCTGTTTGTCCTATCTTCAAGATACTTTTTCAAATAACTACTAAGTATAAAAAACAAAAATCTTACGTTTAAATTACTTATAAAATTTGTTAGCACGTAAGTGCGTTGGTAGGCATCAAATTTTCCAATATAATGTTTCACCTCTCCAACATTTGCATTTCCTGATATCAGTAATGCCTCAGTATCCCAACGATATTTATCAATCTTACTTGGCTTTTTAGCAGTAGTGAAAAACATAAAGGCGCCATTTTCAACTGCATCATTTGCGTTAAGTTTTCCTGTTTCAATATTACAAATATCTCCCAACGTCTTATATTCCACCCCATTCGGGCACAGCTTGGCAATCAGATCGTCAATTCTGCTCATGCTACCCCTCCAGCTCAGCGACAATGGCATCAATCTGCGTTCTCAAAGCGGCCTGACGCTCGACAATTCCAGCAATCTCCGCATTCAACTGAACAATGTCTACCGCCTCGCGTTCGTCCTTCTGGGCAACGTAGGAAGAAACCGCAATGTTGTAGCCGTTTCCGGCAATCTCTTCGGCATCCACAAGCCGGACAAAATGCTCAATGTCCTTGCGCTCGGCATAGGCATCAAGAATTCTCTGCTGATTGTCGGCGGTCAGCTTGTTCTTGTTGCCGTTGCGGACAAACTCGGCGGAAGCGTCAATAAACAACACCGCATTGTCGCGTTTGGATTTCTTCAGAATGATGACGCAGGTGGCGATGGTTGTTCCAAAGAACAAGTCAGGCGGCAGCTGGATGACCGCATCAACGTAGTTGTTGTCAATCAGATACTGCCGGATTTTTTGTTCCGCTCCTCCACGGTACAGCACGCCGGGAAATTCGACGATGGCCGCCGTGCCGTCCACCGCCAGCCATGAAAGGATGTGCATGGTAAAGGCCAGATCCGCCTTGCTCTTGGGAGCAAGCACACCGGCAGGGGCAAAGCGCGGATCGTTGATCAACAATGGATTGGCGTCGCCTTCCCATCTGATGGAATACGGAGGGTTGGAGACAATGGCCTCAAATGGTTCATCATCCCAGTGTGCCGGATCGGTCAGCGTGTCCCCGTGGGCGATGTCGAACTTCTCAAAATTGATGTCGTGCAGAAACATGTTGATGCGGCACAGGTTGTAGGTGGTCAGATTGATTTCCTGACCGAAAAAGCCCTGCCGCACATTGTCCTTGCCCAACACCTTGGCAAAGTTCAGCAGCAGAGAACCGGAACCGCAGGCGGGGTCGTATACTTTATTGATCTCAGTCTTGCCCAGCACGGTGATGCGCGCCAGCAGTTCGGAAACTTCCTGAGGGGTGTAAAACTCCCCACCGGACTTCCCGGCAGTGGAGGCGTACATCTGCATGAGGTATTCATAGGCATCACCAAACAGGTCAATGGTATTGCCCCCGAAATCCCCGCCGTTCCCCAAGGGCAGATCGCCGATGGCTTCCAACAGCATCACCAGCTTTTCATTACGCTTCTTGACGACCGCTCCCAGCTTGTTGCTGTTGACGTCCACCTCCGCGAACAACCCCTTGAAGTCGTCTTCGCTGTCCGTACCGATTGCAGAACCTTCAATGTTGGCAAAAACACGGCTCAGGGTTTCATTGAGATTGTCATCCTGCCGGGCCTTGAACCGTACATTGTTGAACAACTCGGAAGGCAGGATATAGAACCCCTTTTCACGCACGACCTCTTCGCGTCCGTATTCCGCATCCTTGTCACTCAACAGCGCGTAGTTGAAATCTTCATTCCCGGCCCGCGCTTCCTCGGCATTCAGATAACTGGTCAGATTCTCAGACAAAAACCGATAAAATAGCATCCCCAGCACATAGCTCTTGAAATCCCAGCCATCCACGCTGCCCCGCAAGTCATTGGCAATGCGCCAGATGGTCTTGTGCAGCTCAGCCCGTTCAATCTCTTTGGTATTGCTCATGAAATCTTCCTGTCTGGTTATGCTTCCCACCTGCTGCCCCGTGAGGCGGGCAAGTGCCGCTCGATTCTTTCCCTAACGAAGAAGCTGACTTCTTCAACGCGTAGTTATCCCAGGTGCCGTTTCCGGCATGTTCTTATACTCCCAATTGTTATCTTGAAGCAACGCATCCCCATGCAGCGGGATCACGCTGGGGCACCATGAAAGTCTTTCAATCATGAAAGCTTATTCTCGTCCTATTTTCTGGCGGGTAAACTCACGGCCTACAAAAAGCAGTATGCTTCCTCTGGGGAACAGAACAACTTCCCGTAAAGTCATAATTGGGATTTTCGATAAGGGAATATTCATCATTTTGGGATGTTATTCACACTATCTTGCTGCAATAATAGCTACTTTTCGTATGCGTCATGGGGGCCGCCCTTACCGCATTCCATTACAGCCCCCTTCAACATCTGATATGTGCATGGCCCCTTGCCGCACAATTCGGCAACCCGTGCCAGGCAAATCGTTTTTTGCCCTTTCACCGCCTTATTTAGGCTATCTGTGGAGACGGGATAGAAATCCCATTGCTCCAAGTCGAGCGGATTGATGGTATCCTGCTCCTTATGCTTGAGTACGCAAAACACATAAACATCGGCCTGACGCTTTTTCTCCTTGGCATAGGCAACGCCATCCCAGTACAGGCTTTCGGCAATACTGAATTCTATTCTGGAAAAACTTTTTTGCTCCCATGACTGGATGTAGGCCGACGCCTTGACCTCGATTTTGATGCCCTCAGGCGAAAGGAGATCAAAACTTCCCCATGTGGGACTGGTTCCTCCATCACAGCCCATCGCCGTCGCGACGATGTATTCCGCCAGCTTGCCGCGCTCCGTATTGCTGACCAAATCCGAAAAGGCCCAGGCCCAAAAATCCTTGAGGGTGCGTTCACCGTCCATTCCTTGAAAGCACTCTTTGCCACTCTTACGTATCACCTCTATAGTCGGGAGCCGTGCAGTCATACTTCCCCACTTTATTTCAGCCAATCTATCTGCCGGAATATTGTTTACACCATCTACTCAAATCCGAGAATACCCCCAAAAAATGGCTGCCAGCAACTCGTGCTGGTCAGCCTTCCTTTTGCATTAAAAGAATAGTCTTCTCCACAAGGTGTACTGTCTTACTTCTGTTCACGGAAGGATAGAGCAAAGATTAGAAGAGAGCTGTCATTCTTCAGGACCTTCTCCCGATAACAGCATGTTTCTGGCAGCGGAGGTTTGTGATGCAGCCTAGTTGAGGGGGGCTCTGAAAGTCAGAGGGATGACGATCTGCATATTTCCCAAGAAAGCCAGAAATGGAGTGTCTTCTTTCGACAAGACTTTATTATAACGTAGAAATCCCATTGAAAGCATATTTAGTAAGCTGAGAGACTAACGGCATGTCGCAAAATGTCTACCCGCTGTGGCATACCTCTTTCTCAGCCATTTACCTTACTGTTTCTGTTATTTTCTATCTCATTTAATGAATTCTGACCCTAGTTATGTGTTTTTTTTGTAGAAAAAAGTCGCACTACTTCTGTAACTATATTAACTAATATCTCTCGTTCTTCTGGTTCAAGAGTGCTGATTAAAGCAGCTATAGTTTCTGCTTGTACTTCGGCATCTTGCGAAGGTTCTTTGAGTAAATCTGCCACAGGACATCCAAAAAGTTCTGCAAATTGCTGAAGCCGTTCTAAATTCAAAGAAATTTTACCACTTTCCATACGGGAGATACTCTCTTTCTCCACTAAGATTTTATTTGCTACTTGTGCCTGAGTCAGCCCCAATGCCTTGCGACGGAGTGTAATATTTTGGGCTGCCACTGAAGCGATGCTTCGATTTTCCATATGAATCCATCCCCGCTAAAACAGATTGAGTAAAGCGGGTAGGATAACAGGATTTTTCTCTTAATAAAATTGATGTTGCATATCCTTTTAAGATGCGTAAAATGCACCTCAAAGAAACAGTCTTTTTATTCAACTCCACAAGGACAAATCTGTTGGGCAGACAACATGAGCTTCATCACCAAACTGTCGTGCCCACCGGATAACCTCCAGAGGCTCTGCGACCTGAACGGTAAACAGTACTCCTCCATTTCCGTCATCTTCCAGTACTTGGCTCGGGTGCCATTGGCGCTCCTGAACGTAATGTCGGGCCTGCCCGGTAAACCTGACCGTAATAGCATGAGTTTTGTCCCCGATAAAAGCATCAAAGGCATTTCGTTGTTTGGCAAGAAAACCGTCGTCCTCATCGGTGCGCCAAGTTATGCTTATTCCAGTAAGCTGAATTTGTTCAATCCGGCTTATGCGGAATACTTTCCATCGGTGTGGCTTTTCATCAACTGTCCGGGCATAGAGATAAAGGGTGCGTTGGCGCATGTATATGTGCCGGGGATCAACTTCACGCCATTGGGTATCCCACGTCCCACTGCGGGTATACAGAATCCGTATCCGCCTGCCTTCTGTAACGGCATCTCTGATGATGGTAAGTATTTCAGGCTTTACACCAAAACCGGTGTTTGTCACCTGCTCATCAAAACAAGCCAGCAGTTTTTCCTTGAAGGGAGAAGGCAATCCTCCAGCCAGTTTTCTCCCCGCATCTATGGCAAGTGCAGCAAGGGTACCGTCACCGGTGGCGCTCAGTTGCTCCAAGGCAAACATGACCACAAGGCGATCAGACAGCCCCAGTCCCGTGATAGGTGTCAATCTGTCTTCAACAATTTGGAATCCTTTAGTTCTATTATATTCAAACTGAAACCCCACTTCAGCAAGAGCTGCTCTGTCCTTATAAAATTGGCTTTTTCCTATACCAAGGCGAGCCCAGAGTTTAGTCAGAGGCTGATGGGGATCTTCCCGGATAGACTGTACAATACGGAGCAGACGGGAGACTCGCGAAGAGTCCACTTCAGTAGAAGTCAGTATTTCACGAGCAGAATCAAAAGTGGCTTTAGGCACACACGTTCCCCCACATGTTTTTCACTATCATGCGATAGCACTACCATCCCGGCAAGCGTTTTTTCGATGAGAGTCCATAGCAGTGTGGAAAAGTATTTCTAAGATATAGCGAATCCAGTCCACACAGTTGTGGAATCTGAATAAAATTTCAGTTTACCCGGTATTTAAATAGATTATTCTTACTTTGACATACGACTAATTGATATATGAAAGATTAAATAGTTAATGATCGTAGGTAGCTAATGTTTTTTTAAAAAGGTGGAATTCTTTCTTGTGCTGCTGTGCCTCACACCCAATGCCTATGCAGGTTCAGGGACATTGTGCCCCTCCAAAGTACTCGACAGCGGAACTCTCACGGGAGTCTACAAGGGCTCACAGTGCGGAGATATGTGTTACGGCGCATTCCAGCTTGATTCCGGAGAATCCGTTTTCATGATTGCCGATCCGGATCGGCTTGATCGGGAGCTGGGAGAGGAGGGCAACCGGGTTTCAGTAAATTATGATGTCCAACAATTTTGGAATGTATACGGTGAAGAATGTTCACGGATGGAAGTATCAAGAGCGGGCATGTCATAGAACCGCATACTAGAGAAAACGCTTCTGCGCAGGATTCCCTGCTCAGTGCGGAATACGCCCAATGCATGGAGAAAAGCGGTGGTGTCACCGTTGCCATGCAGGATTGCTTGGCTGCGGAAGATGAACGCATAGAAGCTCTCCTCAACACCACCTATAAAAAAACAATGCAGGCAATGGATGAGAAGCAAAAGACCTTGTTGCGTGATTCCCAACGGGCTTGGCTCAAGTATCGGGAAGGTTCATGCGACACGATGATGTCTGTCCTTGGGGGAACTTCCGCTGGCCTTATCACGACAGGCTGGTGGCTCGAAATGACGGCACGGCGTGTGAGCTGGCTCAAGGATATATTGGATACTTTTTAGAGGCATAAATAATCTGGATAAAAATATCTGGAAATAAAATTATCGAAGATTAATGAATTCAAGATAATTTTTGCTATTGAATAACAGGAGTATGATAATGACATACCTTACACAAGTTGAACAAGGTTTTTACCCAAATTCAAAGGATAATGTGTACAATAGCTTGTTTGGACAATACGAACGTATACTATTTGAAAGCCTCATCACAAGTTTTGGCTTAGATGTTTTTATTCGAGATCAGCATGGTGGAGACGTAGATACTATCCATAATGTACGCCAGATTGGTAAAGATAAAGATATGTATTACAAAAGTAAAATTCATCAACAAGATTATAAAAATAAAGGAGAGTATAACCCTAACTCATACCACTCACATGCAAACTATCGAAAAAAGAATAAAGAAGTCAGTAAACAAAAGAAAGATGGACAACTTATCGATGCATACACAGGAAAATCTGTTGCTTGCAATGCTAAAATAGATTTGGATCATACTATTTCTGCTAAGGAAATAGATGACGATCGTGGTCGTATATTGGCTGGGCTGCCAGGGGAAGATTTGGCAAATAGCAGTGAAAATCTTCATCCAACCGACAGCCATATAAACCGTAGTAAAAAAGCCGATAGCATGTCTGAGCATTTGGCGAAGCACAGCAACGAATACACAGAAGATGAAAAAAAACGAATGCGTGCAGCAGATACAGCCGCACGGCGTGCCTATAATGCCAAAATAGCGTATGCCTATTATACTAGCACCGACTTTTGGCAACATACGGCAATGGCATCGGGCAAGGTTGGTTTTCAGATGGGGATTCGTCAGGCTCTTGGCTTTGTACTGACTGAGGTATGGTTTAGCGTACGCGAAAAACTCACCGGAGGTAGTGGTAATACCTTAAAGAGTATTCTTTCGAATATTTCTGAAGGGGTACGTTTAGGAATTCAGAGTGCCAAGGAAAAATATAAAACGCTGCTTGATACTTTCGGTGAAGGGATGGTAGGTGGTATTCTTTCCAGTTTGACCTCCACCCTCTGCAATATCTTTTTTACGACGACAAAAAACTTTGGGCGTGTTCTCCGTCAAAGCTTTGCTTCGCTCGTGGCAGCGGGCAAGGTACTGTTCTTCAATCCTGACAATCTCCTCTTTGGGGATCGTATGGTCGCAGCCCTTAAAATTATTGCCACAGGCGCTTCTGCTGTAGTGGGCATATCGATTTCACAGGCAATCGCTGCCAGTGGTCTTGGTACTATTCCCGTTGTGGGCGAGCTTCTTTCTACCTTTGCAGGTGTCTTTGCCACAGGAGCATTATCCTGCACCTTGCTCTATGCCCTTGATTCCTGCGATATCGTCCAACAAATCGTTGGTATCTTGAACAAGGTACGCACCATTGACTATGATATTGCCTTTTATCGCCAGCAGGCAGACGCCTTTGAAGTTCTTGCAGCAAAGCTGCTTGCCTACGATTTGGAAGGTTTTAAAAAACAAACAGCCGCTTATGCCAATATTACACAACGTCTTGTATGTGCAGGCAATAATTCACAAGAATTATCCGACATTCTAGAGGCAGTTCTGGCAGACCGTGACATTGCTTTGCCTTATACTGGTAATTTCGACAGCTTTATGGGGTCAAAGGAGAATTCGTTGCATTTTTGTTAGGGTACATTTTTTATATATTGATATACTCGAAGCTATAGAGGGAGGCAAGACAAAAAAATGTTCTAAATAAGCATTTGTGGTGCGAAATGTTTTAATAAAACAATTCGCTTTTAATTGAAAAAATTTAACAATAATGGAGGGAAGTATGCCTTTTCCTTTTCTTCTTGGAGCTGCTGCGGTGATTGCTGGAGCAACAGGTGTTGGTGCTGGCGTATATGGGGCGAGCAAAATGAAAGATGCCAAAAATACCATGGAGCTTGCCCAACGATGCCATAAAGAAAATACCGAGCGATATGAGCGTACGCAGGAAGAAACCTCTACAGAGATGGACAAGCTCGGTACGTTGGAAATGGAAATTTTGAAATCTTTTGGTCATTTTAGTGATTTGATTGAACGTATCCAGAATCGGCCAAATTTTAATGAAATCAACCGTGGAGACAGTTCGTTACCGAGCTATAATCCGCAACATTTACGTGAGGTTTCTATCGGAGCTGGCGTGTTGCTGGGATCCTTAGGTGGGGCGGCAGTAGGCACGGCGGGCGGTATGGCAGCAGCAGGCGGTGTGTCTATGGCTGTTATGGCCTTGGGCTCTGCTTCTACTGGAACGGCTATTGCCTCACTTTCTGGAGTAGCGGCGACCAATGCAACTTTGGCTGTCCTGGGTGGAGGAACACTGGCGGCAGGAGGAGGGGGTGTAGCTCTTGGTTCAACTCTACTAAGTGCAGCTACATTAGGCGTGGGGCTTATGGTTGGAGGGGCTATCTTTGCCTTTACCGGTTCCAAGCTATCGGAAAAAGCTGACGAAGCATGGTCACAAATGCGTCGTGCTGAGGAAAAAATCAATACTATATGTACGTTTCTTGAACAGCTAAAAACGGCTTCCATCAGCTATATGGATAGTTTATATAAAACACGAAGTCTCTATAGTAATCATATTTCATTTTTGGAAAAACTTTTGCAAAGAGAAGCAAATTGGAATTTATTTTCAGAAGAAGAGAAGAAAAATATCAGAAATCTTGTTTATCTTGTTTCTTTACTTTATGCCATGTGTAAAGAGAATCTTGTTATAAAAAATGAAGATAATGAAGGTATTAATAGTGTTAATATGAATGGTATAGATACACAGATAAAAAAGGCAAATACAGCATTGGAACAGATTTCAGCAGCGTAACAAAATTTTGATCAAGGAATGTACTCCATTTGAAATGGAGTACATTCTTTATTAATACATAATAAAAAGAAATATGTATGGCATCTGTATTTCATTGTGATAAATGTGGAGCATGCTGTCGCCAGTTGCCTCTTTTTGGCCCTACTTATGCATGGTTAGATGATGGAACAGGTAGTTGCCGTTATTACGACTTGGAGACAGGCCTTTGTTCAGTATACTCTCTGCGACCGTTAATTTGCCGGGTAGAGGAGGGTTACAGCATATATTTTTCCCTTTTTTCATGGGAGGAATATGTAAAAGAGACTACGCATGCCTGCAATATACTTAAAGCAAATTTAAAGAAGAGATAGGTATGGGCCAGCGTATAGATTTCCCTTTTTCCCTTTCTCATCTGCCTGAATACTCCATACAAGAATTAGAATTTGAGATACTGTTACCCAACCGGAAACGTACTCTCGGTATCGGTATTACTACTCGTTGTAATTTTTCTTGTCCTATGTGTTATTATCATTCGGATAATACGCCCTACGCATCTCCTTTAGATTTTCCCATAGAGAGACTTCAATACCTATTGAATAATATTGGGCCATTGTCCTCTGTAGCGTTTGGTCTTCAGGGTGAACCTTTCTGCCATCCCCATATTTTTACTGCCCTTGACTGTGCCATGGAGCGCGCTGCTAATCTCATAGTCGTATCCAATGGAAGTCTACTCACACAAACGACGATCAACCGTCTACAATTATATACATTTTCTCAATTTTTTCTCAGCGTTGATGCGGGTGATCCTAATACGTATTCCTTTATGCGCCGTGGTGGAGATTTTCATACCTTCAAAAATCATGCCCTGTTACTAACAGAGGCTCTGGGTGACTGTGTACAGTTCCATACTGTCATTTGCCAGCAAAATCTTCATAGTTTACCTCAGTTGCCAAAAATAGCTGCACAGACTGGAATAAAAAGTATCAGTTTAGAGCAAGTACGCATACATCCCTATGCCCACCAGAATGGAATATCTTTCGCAGACGGTCTTGAATTAAAGTATATGTTACTTAATCTATTAGAAAATGCTGAAAAATACGGTATACAGTTACAGTTCAGTGAGTTTTTTTCTGATGTTGAAATAAGGCAGTGGTTGATGTCTCATGCAGGAGAAAAGCATTTCATACATAAACCTCTGAACGGAATCTGTCCCCAGCCTTGGATGTATACCTCCCTACTCGCTAATGGTTCTCTCTTCCCCTGTTGTGGAGATTTTGGGCCGATCGCTGTGCAGTCGCTTACATTTGACGGAATTTTCAATCATCCATCAATGTTGCGCCTCCGAGCCGCCCTTAGAAAAGGGCATATAATCCCAGCCTGTCAAAATTGCCGACAGTAGTAGAATAGTTATTAATATATCGGATAGATAAATCTAAAGCAATATGCGCCATTCATTGAACTACAAGTATATATTACTTTTTTGAGAGAGAATACTTTTTGAGACTCCATCCAGTTTTGGATGGAGTCTCTTTGTTTTTGAAGGAGAATGTCATGCCCGAATACACATCACAAGAAGTGGGAGAACTCGCCAAGGCCCTCATCAACGTTCAACGCCAGCTTCAACCCGCAACCAAGGATGCCGACAATCCGTTCACCAAGAGCAAGTACGCCACCTTGAACAGCGTCATGGACTCATGCCGTGATGCGCTACTCTCGAATGGTATCTGGCTCTGCCAGTATCCTGTTCCTGCCGAACCGGGATATCTCGGGTTGGTCACGAAACTTACCCATGCGGAATCGGGACAATGGCAGTCGAGCCTTGCGGTAGTTCCCCTGCCCAAGGCCGATCCGCAGGGCGTGGGCATCAGCATGACCTATATGCGCAGGTATGCGCTTTCCGCCATGCTCGGCATCGTTACGGAGGAGGATACGGACGGTGAGTTCGCTTCAGACAAGCCCAACCGTCCTCAGAGGCAGAAAAACGCCGTAACCGCCCCACAGAGAGGCAAAACGACTCAGGATGATTCAGGACAAGCAAAAAAGATTTCACCCGCCTTAAATCGAGCCTCAGGTGGACTTTCAAAATTGCCTCATCTGGATGGAATTTCATACAAAATCGTACCGGCACAGGACGGTCGGGAGTGCATTCTCGCCACGGGAAGCACGGCAGAGAAAAAGGAACAGCTCTCGGCGGCGGGGTTTCACTGGAACCCCCAACGAAAAATCTGGTGGAAGTATGCCGCATAGCGGAAAGGGCCGTCCTTGATGGGGCGGCTCTTTTCATTTTGGTTCTTATCACAGGAGGAAACGAATGGACGGAAAAAACAGAAATACGGGAGCGGAAGGATTGCTAGAAATCCTTCGCTACGGATTGGAACGGGATGGTGAACGGCGAACGGCAGTCCAGCTAGGGGATCGCTCCCAATATGTCGGGCTATCGGATATCGCCAAAATGCTGGACTGCCCAAGAGTGGCGCTGGCTGCCAAACTCTACCCACCTGAACACAGAAACACTGCCGAAGCTCTTAATCATCAGATAACCTTTCAGAGAGGTCATTGGTTCGAAACGGGTGTCCATCAGGCTCTAATCGGATATGGCTTATCTCTCTTATCGCAACTGGAAATCGAGATCGTGTACGGAGACGTGCTCCTCAAGGCCCATCTGGATTTCACGCTGGTGACTGACCAGCCACATCCGGTTGTACGGATTTTGGAAGTCAAATCCACAGCAAAGCTGCCGACAACCCTTTCTGAAAGTTACCTCATGCAGATTGGCGCTCAGACGGCGTTGCTCAAAGCCTACTGGAACCATCCGGTTTTCAACATCATTCAGGAGACGGGGGAAGTCCTCTACCACAGGACGCTCCCTGAAATCTGTAAAGAACTCCTTGGCGTATCCCTTTCTGATGATGCTTCAGCTTGCGACATTCAGGGGTGGGTTCTCTGTCTGTCCATGTGCGATGCAAAAGCCTTTGGTCCGTTTCTTCCTGAAGATGCGGATATTGCCCGGTGTCTGGATATGGCTTCAGAATTCTGGGAGACAATGAATGACCTGAAAGAAAACAGGCTGAATCTGAACGCAATTCGGACGGCACAGGGACTTGATGCCCTGTGCCCGTCATGTTTTTGGAGGAAGGATTGTCCGCACTTTTGGGGTTCGTCGCATCCCGAATGGGAAGATGCCCTTGTACAACTTATAAAACTGAAAACACAGAAGAAGTCTTTTGAAGCGGACATCGACGAACTGGAGAGTCGCCTGAAGGTGGCCTACCAGCTTTCCCATACGGTGAGGGGAGAATGGATCAACACGGGAAAACACACGTTCCGGGTGATTCCCCAGAATGGGAGGGTAACGCTGGATCGAAAACGGCTGAATGAGGAACTCGAAACGCTGCTGGGAGAACAGGATGCCCGGACGCTTTTAGCTCGATGCGAGAAGCAGGGGGAACCCTTTGAGAGACTCTATGCCCTGTCCTTATGAGGTGTTGTAAAAAGGGATTGACAACTCGAACAGCATGTAGATATGTTTCTACAAAAAGAGGTGTCCCATGACCACCATGTCGAGCCGAGAGTTCAATCAGGATGCCGGAAAAGCCAAACGTCTGGCTATGCAAGGCCCTGTGTTTATTACAGACAGGGGACGTTTGGCCCATGTGCTCCTTACTATAGAAGAATATCAAAAAATCACAGCAACTCACCGCAATATGGCGGACATGTTAGGATGCCCAGAGAGCGCGGAGATTGATTTTGAGCCGACCCCCTTACAGAAGACCTTATTTGCGAATGTGGATTTATCATGATGTATCTTGTTGATACCAACGTTATTTCTGAATTAAGAAAGGCTCACAGGGCTGAACCGCGTGTCGTCGAGTGGGCCAGAAATAGAGAACCTCAGTGCATGTATCTGTCCGTTATTTCCGTTTTGGAAATCCGAATGGGTATTCTCTCCGTACAGCGCAGGGATTTGACTCAAGGCAATATTTTGCAGGAATGGTTTATAAAAAAGGTTATTCCCGCCTTCTCTGGAAGAATATTGAACGTGGACATGGATATTGCCATGCGTTGCGCGGAATTGCATGTCCCTGATCCTCGTTCAGATCGAGATGCGCTTATTGCTGCAACTGCGCTTACCCACAAAATGTCTGTTGTAACCAGAAATTGTAAGGATTTTGAACCAATGGGAGTTCCCATCATTAATCCTTGGACTTGTTAAGAAAAACAGCACACAGCATGAATCATGGAAACATCCCGGCTTCTCTTCGGAAAGGCCGGGATTTTCTGTTTTTAAACCTTTTGAAAGGAGCATTGTCATGGAATCACAGACCATTCAGGAACTGGAAGCCCTCACGCCCGTCGAAATGGATGCCGGGCTTGTTTTCAGCGGTGTGCCGACTGGCAATACCATATGGGGATTCCAGAATCCCTGCCTGTATACCCCTGCCATTGACCCGCACTACAGCTTTCACGAATCGGCACGGGATGCCGCCGTCTGGTTCATGAACAAACTTGATCCGTTGTACCTCTACGGTCCTACGGGTTCGGGAAAGACGAGCCTTATCAAGCAGCTTGCCGCACGCTTGAACTATCCGGTGCTTGAGGTGACGGGACATGCGCGTCTGGAGTTTGCGGACTTGTGCGGTCACATTTCCCTGCATAACGGAACCATGCGGTATGAATATGGCTCGTTGTCTTTGGCTATGCGTTATGGAGGTCTTTTCTTGATAAATGAAGTGGATTTGTTCTCACCAGAGGTTGCTGTGGGTCTCAACGGTGTTCTGGAAGGTGCGCCGTTGTGCCTGCCGGAAAACGGTGGGGAAGTCATTCATCCGCATGAAATGTTCCGCATCGCCTGCACGGGCAATACCAACGGAGGCGGAGACGATACGGGGCTCTATCAGGGAACAGGCAGAATGAATCTCGCGTGGCTTGATCGTTTCATGTTGTGCGAGGTCAATTACCCGGATGCCGTGGTGGAAAAGGATTTGCTGGTGAAGCTCTATCCGGCCCTGCCTGAACATATTGTCGTCAAGATGGTGGATTTCGCCAATAAAATCAGGAAGCAGTTCATAGGTGCGTCCGATTCCTACACGGATACCATCGAGGTGACGCTCTCCACAAGAACGCTGCTTCGCTGGGCCGATTTGACCCTGCGTTTTCAGCCGTTGGCGCATCAGGGTATCCAGCCGTTATCCTACGCGCTGGACCGGGCCTTGGGCTTTCGGGCGTCCCGGCCTACCCGTGCCATGCTGCATGAACTCCTCCAGCGGATGTTCCCGATGGACTGCCATCTGGGGGAGTGAAAACGGTTCCGGCAATCATGCTGGAGCAATGGCTGACCTCAATTCTCGGACATATGGAAGCCGATCCCGGCTATCTCGACACGCTTCCTCAGCTTCCGCAGGTTATTCTGAAAAACGAGGCTTCTTCACGTTTCTGGCGTGGGGAAGCCTTTTCGCATGCGCTGGAACTTTTCCGGGGATGCTCCGGGCGATCAGGTCGAAGCATGACCATACCTGCCGACGACTGCATGGACGGGAACCCCGTGCAGGAGCTTCTGGAACGCTCCCTCCAAAAACTCGCTGAAGGCTATCACATCGAACTCTTAACCCCTTTAATCGAATAACGGAGTTGTCATGAATACCCCCATTCTTTCCGACATCAAGGTTCTCGACAATCTTCTCGCCCTGAATCTCAACGTCAATCTCTGGTCCGCCCGTAAGAAGATGGTGCTGGAAGACTTCGGCGGCGCGGAACTTCCTCCTGAAGATTTGGCCTCTCTGGGTTCCAAGCGTATCGCCGATCCGAACAGCCTCAAGGTCTTCGTCACTCTGAAAGCCCGTGCCTTCAATTATCTGGATCGGCACGGCATCCGGTTCATGTCCGGCTGGGCCATCCCGGAAGATAAGGCGGGAGACATTATCAAAGAACTCATAGGTATCCGGGATGAGTTTCTGAAGGAAAAGGATGCGTTCCTTGCCGATTACGATCAGTCTATTGAAAATTGGATCAACAAACACACGAAGTGGGCCAGCATCATCAGGGAATCCACGGTGGGTTCCGAGTATGTCCGTTCCCGCATGGGATTCTCCTGGCAGTTGTATCGGGTTGCGCCGCTCATGGAGCATGCCGTCCCAGAAGCCGTTGCCGAGTCCGGCCTTAATGAGGAAGTGGAAAATCTCGCCAAAACGCTCTTTGGAGAGATTGCCCGTTCCGCGGACGAGACATGGAATCGCGTCTACGCGGGCAAAACGGAAGTGACCCACAAGGCGTTGTCCCCCCTGCGGACGCTCCAGCAGAAACTGTCCGGCCTGACGTTCATCAATCCCCACGTGAGTCCCGTGGTGGACATCATCCAGATGGCCTTCAATCGGATTCCCAGGAAGGGCAACATTACCGGTGCGGATTTGGTCATGTCGCAGGGACTGGTGTGTCTGCTCCGTGATCCTAATGCGCTTATTGCCCATGCCGAGCGGCTTATCGAAGGCTATGGACCCGCCAGCGTGCTCGATGCGGTAACGGCTCCGGTCATGCGGGATATTCCTGTGCGTGAAGACTTGCCGGAAGTCTTTCCCGTACCCCACGCCAATCTCCCCAACGTAGGATTGTGGTAGCATCATGTTGAAACAAAAGGATATCATGGATTGCTTGCCGCTGCTGGCGAGCGTTTTGGGCAACCAATACGGCGTAACGGTGGAAATCGGCGGAAGTGAAGCCTATACGGACGGCAAAACGATTCATCTGCCCGTGCTTCCCTTGGATTCTGAACCGGAATTGATAACGATGATAAAAGGATATACGGATCACGAATCCGCCCATATCCGGGAAACGGACTTTGAGATTCTGAGAAAGGCGAATTTAACGCCTTTTCAGCATAACCTGTTCAACATCCTTGAGGATTGGCGTGTTGAAGAACGCCTTTCGGCACGGTATCCGGGATGCCGGAGAAACTTCAGGTATCTGATTCAAAAACTCTTTGGAACACAAAAGGCCGGGGATACGAACCCGGCCTTTTCCATTTTGAACACCATCTTGCTGACGGTGCGCTCATGGTCTGTGGACGCGATTATCCCCCGCAGGAAATCCGTGGCGAAGACGATGGAACGCCATTCTCCGGGACTTCGAAAGGCGTTGGACGGTATTCTCGATAGGGTGAGGGATTCCTGCAAGGGTACCGGAGACTGCATCCGGTATGCGCTGGAATTGGAGCAGGCCATCCTCGCATGGAATCTTGAACAAAAATCCAGCGCAGAGCCGGAGAAAAAGGATTTGGGAGCGGCTCAGGATGAGCCTGTGGCTTCCTCAAATGCTTCGTTGGATTCTCTGGAAAAAGCGGTGGGGGCCTTGTCTTCTGATGAACTTCCGAGGGGATTCGGTGAGGCTCTGGAGGAACGGATAGAACTGGACAGCCCCAAAGACAGGCAGAAGCAGCTGAGGGTAGCCGTCACGGGCCAGAAACGGCTTGCGGAGCTTCCTCCCGAACAAGTCAGCCGGATTGAACGTCAGACTGCCGGACTCGTTTTCAGGCTTCAGGGACTCATGCAGGCGCAGAAATGGCTGCCCTCCATGCCGGGAGTACGAGGGCGTTTTTCCTCTTCGTTGTGCCACAAGCTGGCGGTCGGGAATCCCAGAGTCTTCGTGAAGAACGGTTTCAGGAAATCGCCGAATACGGCGGTTCATATTCTCTTGGACAGCAGCGGTTCCATGAATGATTCCGGCCTCATGTTCGCGAATGCCGTGTGCTATGCCGTGGGAAAGGCTCTTCAGGGTATACCCGGCGTAAATCTGGGCATTACGGCGTTTCCCGGCGCAAACAGGGCGAAACGCGGGGCAACGGTTGCCCCTGTTCTTCGGCACGGTGAAAAGCTCACCGCCAGATTCCCCGAAATCGCCTACGGGATGACTCCGATGGCGGAATCTCTCTGGTGGGTTATGCAGCAGATGTGTCTCCTCCGCGAGAACAGGAAAATCATCCTGATCATCACGGACGGAGAACCCGATTCCATCCCCGCCGCACAGGAGGCGTTCAAGCAGGCTCAGAAAAAGGGCTTTGAATGCTACGGCCTCGGCATCATGTGTTCGAACATCGCAACCTTGCTGCCCCATACCAGCCGCGTCATCGAGACGCTTCCACAACTTGCTCCGGCACTGTTCGAACTGCTCGAAGGGGCTTTGAGGAGGAAGGCATGACGGACACTTTCCGACTGTGCCGCCTTGGGCTTTTGCCGAGGATGCCGCTGTGCCTTGGAAAACATATCGAGTGGGACTGTGGAACTGCCCGCCAGTGCCGTTTGTCTCGCTTCATAACCAGATAGGAGGGAAAAATATGAGTCTTGGGAAATGGATACCGGTGGTGATTGCGATTCTGACCGTCATAGCGGATGAGATGGACGAATAAAACTCGCTAAAGGGTATCCGATTTTTCCGGATACCCTTGTCCCTGTTAAAGCACAATATTTTTTGCGGAAATTGCCTTCTCATATAAAAATACTAAATCTAAATTTATTAAATTACGATTTAGTAATTATGATTTAAAAATCAAAAACAAAGAGAGATTTATTGGAATAAATAAAACAATTTCAATTAATTAATAATATTTACGAGCGGCAGGGCAGTTGTCTTACCATCGTCTACGGCAGAATACGCATGGGAAAACCGGAATTCATCAGAATACGGTTTGCGAGCCAAAACCGCACAGGTACTATGCCTGTGCCGGATGTACGGGCGACGTGCAATTACGGAAATTCAGCGCCTTTGTTCTGAACCCAAGGCAAAAAGAAGGGATACCCGAATCTAATCAGGTATCCTTTCTTTTCTGCTATTCATTTCACATCAGAGAGTTTATTCGTAAAATAATATATTTTAATTAATCAGATATATTCTTTGCAGCCTTTTTGATCTTTGAAAGATAAATATACGATGTCAGGATAGTCAACACTATAAAAAATAATGCGAATGGTCTCGTAAAGAATACAGTCCAATCATTGCCTGAAATAAGCAGCGTCTGCCGAATTTTTTCTTCCAAAAGCTGTCCAAGGAAGAAAGCCACAATGAGCGTAGGGAGGTTTAAAGACATTTTATTCAGTAGATATCCAATAATACCAAACCAGAACATTACCCACACATCAAACATATTGCCGTTGAAAACATATGCTCCCAGAATACTAAAAACAAGAATACAAGCATATAAAGTTGAACGAGGTATGTTCGTCAGGCGGCGCACATAGCGAATGAAAACGCTACCTATCAGCAAGGTAAAAAAGTTGGAAATCAGCAGCACCGCAAAAAGAGCATAGAGTAGCGATGCATGATCTTCCATAAAACGGGGGCCCGGTACCAATCCCTTGATCATGAATCCTCCCATGATCAGAGCCGCCGCAAGGTTACCGGGAATCCCCAGCGTCACCAATGGGACCAGATTAGGGCCGTTGACGGCGTTATTGCCCGCCTCGGAAGCGGCAATCCCCTCTAAGGCTCCCTTGCCAAACAGTTCAGGCGTCTTGGACTTCTTACGCGCCCACAGATAACTCAAATAGGCTCCGACAGTCGTACCGATGCCTGGAACGATGCCTATGATGCTACCGATGAACGTGGAACGTCCGATAGTAGGTAGGCAAGTCTTGAACTCTTTGGCTGTAACCCTGTTGTCGTCCGGGTTGGAGCTAATGATGATCTTTTCCTCCTGCTCCCCACTTTTCCTCTGGGCCAAACGCTGCCGGAAATAATTTTCCGCCTGCAACAGCACTTCCGAAAAGGCCAATAGCCCAATAACCATGGGCATAAGGCTGAATCCGTCGGCCAAATCGACAATGCCGAAGGTCAACCGCATGGTACCAAATTCCGGATCGGTGCCTACTGTGGCAAGAAAAAGCCCCAAGGCTGTCGAAAGCAGGCCCCGTAGAGGATCGGCAGTGGCCGCTACGGAAATAACGACCAAAGAGAAGAGCACGACCATACTGTATTCGGGCGGGCCGATGCGCAAGGCAATAGCCGCGACGGGGGCAGCCAAGAAGATCAGCACCAAATCGGACAAAGCATCGGCCAATACAGAGGAATAAAGAGCCGTCTGCATGGCTTTTCCGCTCTTTCCTTGTCTTGCGAGCGGGTACCCGTCAAAGGTAGTGCACATAGCCTGCGGCGTACCGGGAATATTGAATAAAATAGCGGGCAGAGAACCGCCGAAATTTCCTCCCTTGGAAAGCCCCATGAGCATGGCGATTCCGGGAATCGGACCGAGATAATAGGTAAAGGGCAGGAGCAGGACGATGGCCATAGTGTCCGTCAACCCGGGGATGGACCCCATAATGGCGCCACACAAAACTCCAATAAAGGCCCAAAAGAAATTTTCCCAAGCAAAAACGAGATCCAGAGCCCCAATAATATCTTCAAGCATAGTGTTCTCCGATACGGTTGCGTACTAAAAAAGAATACCGCTTGGTAAAGGATAATTAAGAAAAAAGACAACTATCCCGTAAATAACTCCAAGCAAAAGAAGAGGCGTCAGTACAATACGTATCAAACCACGCTCGAGGAAAAAAAATATGTATATCATGCCAAATACAGCATTAGTCACAAAAAATCCGACGTACTCCGTGCTCATGATACAGACGGCGTAACTCACTATAAGAAAAAGGATACGCGGGAAAACGGAATCGGATGGATTGGAAAACGCCTTGGCCACTGCTTCCAAAGAAATATTTTTTCCTGTGGTACGCAGAGCCATAAACAGGGCTGGAATGGCAAGGAAGATGATTGTCAGGCGCGGGTACATGGCCTGCTCTTCGCCTGAGATCTGCTGTGGGATAATTACAAACCACAACAGTGCGCAAAGACAGAGGAACAGACATCCTATGAAGCGATCTATCAGCATAGGGCCCCCTTTATTCCCGGAGGAAAACCCTCCGGGAATGATTGGTACTATTGACTAGTTGCTGTCCTGCTCATTGTACTTCAGCATTTCTTGAACGGATTCAACGGAATGACGTGAAAAGGCATCATAATCCTTTCCGGAAAGGAACTGCGGGATGAATCCCGCCGCCTTCATCTTGTCCTGGAGTTCAGGATTTTTCAGGACGTTGGCAATAGCCTGTTCCCACTTGTCGCAAATGGCCTTTGGGGTCCCCTTGGGGAAGGCAAAGCCGTACATCAAAGAGGTTGCAAAGGGATATCCCATGTCACGCAGCTTGGGCACGCCGGCAATGTATGGGACTTCCGAAGTTCCCAAATTGGCCAGCACAAGCAAGTCTCCCTTGCGGGCCGCCTGATAACCGGCGGTCCCCACGCCAAGCTCACACGCGTCAATATGCCCGCCCATCAAGTCAGCCGTGGCTGGTCCGCCACTCTTATACATGACCAGCCTGAACTTGATGCCCTCGTGAATAGCCGCGGCGTGAAGAACTTCAAGAGCTTCCTGACTGGCTCCGGAACCCACGGATACGGTGCCGGGATGTGCTTTGGCGTAATCCACAAGTTCCTTCCACGTCTTATAGGGCTTATCCGGACGCGTGAGGAGCAGGCGATCCTGCGGCATATAAGCTCCTACAAAAATGATGTCATCCAAATTGTAGGCAGGAGCCTTGAGAAAATAGGTGGCCACCAGCGCATTGCCGATAGCTCCGCCAATGACGGTATATCCATCATTTTTAGCCTTCAGGCCAAAATTCAATCCGGGGATGCCGCTTCCTCCCCCCTTATTGACGATGACGAGGGGCTGCCCCAGTTCTTTGGACAGATAGTCTGCGACCATCCGAACCGAAATATCAGCCGCACCGCCCGGAGCAAAAGGAACTATACAGGTCACAGCCTTGTCGGGATACTGCGCCGACGCGGAACCTGTACCTGCCAACAACAACGCCGCCAAGAGCAACCCAAAGAAACTCTTCATGATATACCCCTTTTCATGCCAGCCGAACGAGATCGGCTTTTGGAGTTAGCGAAGAAGATAGGGAATATTGACGTACAGAGCCTGTTGAGGACATTCCACTTCACAAGGCAGACAGAACCAGCAGTTCCTGTAGTGCCCAGTGGGACCGCCACAGGACAGGCAACGCGATGCTTCGTCCCGGGCCTCCTGCTCAGTCAAATATTGCGTCGTTTCAGTGAAATCTCCGGTACCCGTGCAGAAGTGGCCCAAGCCCGTTTGACGAGGGATAGCGACGGCATTGCCGGTATCAACGGTAAAGTCGTCTACATAAGGACCGGCGTACTGACGGCCATAGAACATGTCCTGACCAGCCAAGAGACGGATGATCGAGGTAGCTGCGCGACGTCCGGAAGCCATAGCGTATACGGCGGACGAAGGCCCATGCTCCATGTCGCCGGCGGCGAAGATAGCCTTGTCTCCGAGCTGCAATGTCACGGGATCAAGGGTGACATCTCCCACAAGCTGCGTCAGCTGGCTGTCCCGTTCCTGCCCCACGGCCATAATGACGCTGTCAGCCTCTATGCTGCGGATCTCGTCGGCCTTAAAGTCAGGGTAGTCCAGACATTGCGGCGGCAGCAATTCCAGATCATGACGGCAAGACAACGCCAGTTTCCCGTTTTTGCCCTCCACTTTCACGGGTGCCCAGGTAAAAGCAAATTTGATGCCCTGCTTCCTGGCCTTGGCAATATCTTCAGCATCGGCTCGGAATGCATCAATGGTGCGGCGATAAACGATGGTAACGCTTTCCGCGCCTTGACGCATGGCCGCTTGCGCGCTGTCGAGAGCCACATATCCGCCGCCAACCACCACGACATGGCCGGACAACTTTTGACCGCCCCCTGCACGGACTTCCATAAGAAATCGGAATGCCGACAGCACGCCCGGCAATTCTTCTCCTTCAATAGACGCCTTGCGTCCGCCTCCCGCTCCCAGAGCGAGTACTACGGCATCATAACGTTGCGATAAATCATCCAATGCCTTCTGATCCACGATACGCTGGCCATAATGAAAGACAACGCCAGCCTGTTCCATGATGCCGACAGCCTCATCCAGCACGGCGTCGGGGAGTTTCCAAACGGGCAGGATATTCCGTAACACCCCTCCGGCTTTACCCTCCGCTTCATACACGCTTACGGCATGCCCCGCCTTGCGCAGATCATGAGCCGCCAATAACCCTGCCGGACCCGCTCCGATCACGGCCACCGTTTTGCCGGACGCTTCGGCGCACTCCAGCGGAAGCATCTTTTCTCCGGCAAAGAGATAACGCTTGATGCCGTTAATATTGACGGCCTGCCCGTCGACCTTGCAGCGGTTGCAGGCATGTTCGCAGGGGTGGTCGCAAATGCGGCAAATCAGCTGGGCAAATGGCAAATCCTGAGCGATTACGGCACGGGCTTCATCATCCTTCCCGCGAGCCACCAACTGCACATATCCCTGAATGTTCAGGCCCAAAGGACAGGCCGCGGAACAAGGGGCGCGATTGATCCGAATATTGTCGAGTATGCACGTCTCCGCACACTTTCCACAAAAAATACATTTCGTCTTGTCCACGACGAGGTTGTCGGTCAACGCCTCAAGAAGATTGCCGGCGCTCATGCGGTTTCCTCCATTTTGATGACAGGTGCGTATGAAACACGAATATCTTCCAAAGAATCCCCCTGGGTAAGCACGATGTGCTTCAGCCACTGGGCATCATCCTTGACGGGGTAATCCGAGCGCATATGCCACAATCCCCACCGGCTTTCCTTCCGCTCCTTGGAGGCCACGGCACTCATGGCCGCACATTGGATGATGTTTTCCACTTCATATGCCTGAAACAGATCATGCTGATTCCTGATGCATACCTCCGTACGCAGTTCACTACGGAATCTGTCCATCCACCACAGTGCCCTGTCGAGCTTGTATTCATTCTTGGGAGGCCGTACATAGTCGTTGATCAGACGGCGGACCTTGTATTCGAACTCTTCAATGGGAACCTGCCCGCCGGTTTGGGCAAGTTTGGCGTCACGATCCCGAATGACGTCCATGACCTGTTCGTCGTCAATGACGGGGTCGGCTACCGTACGGGCGTATTCCGTGGCGTTTTCCGCCGTAATCTGTCCATAGGTGAAAGCTCCGCTCAAGTGTCCCCGGGCCACCAGGGAAACGTCTCCCGCCGCATACAGCCCCGGCACGGAACTCTCTCCGCGCTCGTTGATACGGATGCCCGTCAGACCGTGCCCGCCGCACAGGTAACAGTCCGTCGGCCACAGCTCGATTTCTCCTGTACGGAAATCAACGCCGCGGCCCTTAAAGAAGCGCTCCTGCACGGGCCGTTCCGTGGAGAAAAGCAGTTCCTCCACTTCACGGATCTTTTCCTCGCTCAAATGGCGCATGTCGATCCGCATGGGGCCACGCAGCGCCATATGCTCCGAGTGCATGAGGTGAATCCCCGGATGATTTTCTTGAAATTCCTGTGCGAAGGCATTGAGCAAATGAGCCCCACGAGTGAGCGTGATGTACAGCAGGGGGGCGTTGATATCCTTAATGATGTAGTAAACAAGCGTATACTCGAAGCCTGAAAGCTCCGCCCCGGCGCGGTAGGCCATTACATAGCCGTCGCCGGTATTCCCGGGGAAATCGTAAACGCCATAGAGGTAGCCGTTTTCCGGCAAACCGAACCGTGCCGTACCGCCGGAGCACAAGATCACGCTCTTGGCTTTACAGACCACGATTTCCCCTGTGCGCACGTTGATCCCTACGGCACCGCAAACCCGGTCGCCATCCTTGAGCAGCCGCAGGGTCATGATCCTGTTGTACACTTCCGCGCCATACTCATGGGCCTTGGCCGCCAGAATGGTCTTGAGTTCGGGCTCCTTCATCGTGATGCAGAATTTGCCCTTGTTGTGGATCTGCAACTTGTCATATTCGCCCTTTTCATCGACGGGAAAACATACGCCCCAGTCGATGAGCTCCTGCATCACCGCCCAAGTACGCTGGGCCATGACATAGTTAACAGGTTCGTCCATGATGCCCTGACAAGCCTCGCCATTGGTCTCGACATACAATTCCGGGGTTTCTTCCGTGCCTGGAATGGAAACGATATTCATAGCGTCCATACCACGCGCGATGCAGCCGGAATATTTCATATCCCCCTTTTCAAACACGACAACTTTCTGTTTTGGATCCATCTGCTTCGCTCGGATGGCAGCCATGACGCCAGCGCTGCCGCCTCCGACGATCAACACATCTGCGCTTACGGTCAAATAAGGCTTCATTCCTCGTCTCCTCCTTTAGGGTATACTGCTATGGTTATATAGAGCGGATAAGAGATGTCGCCCAAAAAGCGGCAGATGCGCCTTTTTCCGAACCTATTCCCGGAAATTGTGAAGCCGGATCAGGCCAAAGGGCTCCGTCCGAATCAAGCTCTTGCGGAACTCAACGATGGTGTCGTCATAGCTTGTTGAAACCATAAAAGAACTGATGACAGGGGCAGACACGGGCAAATCCATGATCTCCGACTCCCGCTCTGCAATCATTTCGATCTCCAAGAGTTCTCGGCTATTCAGCACGGGGAGGCGGCAATACTTTTCAATCAAAAGATAGAGGGAGAAATCTTCCAACTCTCCACTCATGGCCCTCTTCAAAGGCTCCCCAAAGGGAAGGGGGATGTAGGAAGTACTCAAGGCGACAGGGCAATGTTCTTCTCCCTGCTCTCCGCTGAACAAACGTTCTATACGCAAAAAGGAGGGGATATCTTCAGGGACGGCAAACCGTCTATCCATCTCAGCCTGGTGGGGAACTTCCTCCATGGAAAGGAGTTCGACGCTTAACGAGACATCCTGCTCGGAAAGATTCCGCCGCAGCCGATAATATTTGACGGCATTCTTGTCGATAATACTCTTGGTGACATAGGTTCCTTTTCCCTGAATACGGACGAGGTACCCCTGATGCACCATATTTTCCAAAGCTTTACGCACCGTTCCCACACTGAATCCCGTGGTCTGGGCAAATTGGCGTTCAGAAGGAAGCTGCTTTCCGGCTTGCCATTCCCCATTGACGAGCTTATCCATAATCGTTTGCTGAAGACGATAGTAGGCCGGTAACGCCTCGGCGTGTTTCTCAGAAAATTGGATATGTTTTGCTGTGTACATTCAACCATCCCTGTTTAGTGCTCTATAGCTCTACAGCTCTAATGCTGTCAAATCATTTTTCAGGAATAGCCATCTATACGTTGCGAACCTCCTCGCCATACCTTCTGACTTCGACATGCTCGACAACTTACGCTTGATTTCCAGTGTGCCAAAGTGCTATCAAGGAACCGAACCCGCCCAGCACAACTAGGAATTTTTCCTTATTTATTAAAATATGTTACGCAATAGGCGGTGCCGAGAAAAATGGAGTCCCGCCCTCGCACCACTTTTCAGCCCTTATGACAATTGTCATGAGGGCTTTTTCTTTTTCCGACAATATTTCACCCTCTCCATGCTTCTTTCCCTCTCGTGTCGAACGTAGCTTCCCCAAAGGTCAAAGAAGGCCGCCTTTCCCATATGGCAAGGAAAGGCAACCCGATATGGGGGAGCCCTGCCGCGGTTTTCCTAGTCCAGATTGTATTCCTTGCGGATGCATTTTTCGTTGTATTTGTACCCCCAATGCAGCTCGTTGACGCAGTGCATCAGCCGTTCGTAATTGCGTTCCTCAATAGCGTCGATGATGAGGGAGTGTTCCTCCACGGCGGCCAGATACCATTCGCGCACAAAATTTTTGCGAGGAAAATCCCACAGGCGGTTCTTGATGGGCGAGAGGATACGCTCGGCGAAGATATTGGGGGAAACTTCAAAAAAACACTGTGAAAGAGATAGTGAAGCCGATCATAGGTAACCATGTCGCCGCTCATGACCGCTTCCCTCATGTCCCCACTCAGGCGGCGCATCTTGGCTATGGTGGCCTCGGTGTACTGGTCGATGGACCCGGCGATGATGGTGTACTCCAAGGCCCCCATGATCTCGTAGAGGAAAGGGAAATCTTCCGCCTCTAGGGTATTGATGACCACCTTGCTACGGGGGTAGATAGTCAGGTAGCCTTCCGCCTCAAGGCGGATGAGCGAATCTCGCAAAGGCGTGTTGCTGATGCCGAGTTTGTGGCTGATGGCCGGAAGATCGAGCACGCTCCCGGGCAGGAGGCTCCCTTCCCGCATTTGCTGCCGGATGTACTCATACACCATCATCCTTCCCGAGACGGCAGCTGTTTCTTTCCCGGCCCGCGACGGTGCCGCCTTGGACTTTTGACGAGGATGCCGCTGTGTCTCGGAAAACATGTCGAATGGGACTGCGGAACTGCCCGCCAGTGCCGTTTGTCTCGTTTCATAGCCAGATAAGAAAGGAGAAACATATGAGCTGGTCTGCATGGATCGCTGTTGCCATTGCCGTACTCGAAGTCATCCGTGAGGAATCGGATTAAACGAAAAACGAGGAGCACCCGATGTGTTCGGGTGTTCCTCTTCATGTTCCTCAGAAGTTTTTTTGAGCTCGCAGTGCTGTTGGGAAGGCTTGCCAAGCCTCCGCTTTATGGATACGGTCTGTGCAACGAACACAGCCATGCAGAAATAAAGTTCAATGAGTTAGGGTGATTAAACCTGAATCCCACCCTCTCCGCCATTTGAAAACTCCAAGACATCCGATGAAATCCTGAAAGCCCTTGATTTGAATGGTTGAAGGCTTTTTCTGTGTTCAACGTTGTCTGAAAAATCCTTTTCCACGACTCTATTCGAGGTGCATTTTACCGTATCTTGATTTTCTACGTCCATCATGCTTCAGCTTGTGTACTCCTAAGACGTATCTCCACAGACTTTTTCATGATGGCTTTGTGCAACAGCCTTCTGCTTATCCTGCATCTATTCAATGGAAAGGAACAGGGATTGTCTCACAGCTCGTTCTTCTTACAGTTGTATGCCGTAAAGGAACGATTCTATGGATAAGGCCATTGTGAAAAAAAGAAAAAACATTGACATAAAAGATGCCGTATTCTATCCTCTAGAAGAAGTGTAAGGGGAGTAGCTGGGTCCTTGAGACCCCGGTAGCGTCAACAGCATGGCTTTACGGCCTGGCGTTACCATCAAGTGTTTGCTTGATAAGTGAGACCTTCACGGCAGTCATGCCGTGAAGGTCTTTTTTCTTTATTAGGCATCGCCTCACATTCTGCCCACTTTCAGCGGCTGTTCAGGAACGTACACCGTCCCTGTTTTTCCATACTCAACCGTTAGGACAGAAGAATGTTTGCACGCTTTTTGCCTCAGACCGTCCCTTTTTTCGAGCTTCTGGTACAGCAGAATGCCCTCCTGCAAGAGATGTCGGAGGCGCTCGCCGTCGTCATGGACAACACGGAAGCGTCGGAGCGCCATCTGAAGCGGATCAACTTGTTGGAAGAAGAGGCGGATCGGCTCTATCGGAGCATCACTCAGCATCTCTCCCAGACGTTCATCACACCCATCGATCGTGAGGATATCCATGCGATCAACATGGCCCAGGAGCGGGTGGCGGATAAGATACAGCATCTTGCCAACCGTTTTTTTGTTTCCGGGTTCATGTACCAGCGTTTTCCCGCTCAGATGATCACGGAAAGGATCCGGGGGATGCTGCGGGACACGAAGTCCATGCTGGATGAAATTTCCATGAAGAAAGAGGTGTCCGCGCACATCCATACGCTCAAATCCAGGAAGTCCGACTGTGAAATGTTCCAGTCGACCGGGCTTGCCGAGTTGATGGACAGCGAGATCGAAACGTTTGAACGCGTCAGGGAGCTCATCCTCTGGGGGCAAGTCTACGACCGCATGGAGCGCACGGTCGATGCGGTATCGGATCTCGCCGACACGCTTGAGGAGGTTGCGCTGAAGTATGTTTGACGTTTCCTTCCTCCTTATTCTGATCATCATCGTGGCGTTGATCTTCGATTTCACCAACGGCGCTCACGACTGCGCCAACGCCATCGCTACCGTGGTTTCGACCAAGGTGCTGAGCCCTCGGACTGCCGTCATCATGGCAGCCACCCTCAACCTGATCGGGGCGTTTTTAGGGACAAAGGTCGCCAACACGCTCGGAGCGGGCATTGTCCACCCCGATATTGTCGCAAACTGCCAGCCGCTGGTGCTTGCGGCCCTGATCGGGGCGATAGGCTGGAACCTGTTCACATGGCATTTCGGGATCCCCTCCTCTTCCTCCCATGCGCTGATAGGAGGGCTCATGGGGGCCGCCGTGGCCTATGCCGGCTTTTCATCCCTCAACGGGGGCTCCATCCTGACCAAAATACTGCTGCCGCTGGTCCTCTCCCCTCTGGCTGGATTCGGTATGGGGCTGCTGGTCATGTTCCTCATCATGTTCCTGTGCGCAAAGTGCGCGCGGAACAAGCTCAATACGGCCTTCACGCGGCTTCAGGTGCTCTCGGCGGCGTTCATGGCGACCAGCCACGGTATGAACGATGCCCAGAAAACGATGGGGGTGATCACCCTTGCCCTCTTCATTTTCAACGAAATCGAAACGATAGCCGTCCCCCTCTGGGTCAAGTGCCTCTGTGCCGCCTTTATGGCGCTCGGTACTGCCATGGGCGGCTGGAAAATCGTCAAAACCATGGGGCATAAGATCTTCAAACTGGAACCCGTTCACGGCTTCGCCAGCGAAACGTCGGCCGCGCTGGTCATCTCCGGCGCGTCGCTCCTTGGTGCGCCGATCAGCACGACGCACACGATCACGGCCTGCATCTTCGGCGTAGGCTCGACCAAGCGCCTCACCGCCGTCCGCTGGGGGGTCGCGGGGCACCTCATCATTGCCTGGGTCCTTACCATTCCCGCTTCCGGTCTTCTGGCGGCCTGTTCCTTTTTCCTTTTAAACGCTGTGGGGTTCGCCTAGTATGCAGTATTATTTCAATGGAAATATACTGTATGATAAAATAATATCAAATCGTATTGACATGTTCTATTTTCAAGTTTAAAAATTCACTATATCATCCGAATAATACCCAGAGAGCTGTTGTATGCCTATTCCTTCAGTCACACAAAAATTCATGTGCACACTTTTTGTGTTCACAATGATCTGTGGTGTATGGCAATATGCAGCAATAGAGAATACCTTTTACTTCGAAGACAGAGAAAACATCGTATCCGAAGAAATCTGCGAATATGCCGTAACGCAGCGTATTGCTGAGCACAAGCGTTTAAATTACAATACAAATACAAGAGGCATAGAACCTCTTCTTCCGTTGCTTTCCCTCTTGCTTGGTTTTCTTCTCTACGCCCCCGTCGTCAGGAAAATCCATCTTTGCCGCCTGCAAAATGATTTTCTTCCCAAACTGTGCGACTTTCACGGGATGCTCCCACTCCCCTTCGCTCCTCCGCGCTCCCTCTCGTAAGTCTCCAGATCGGATATGGCTGAAAGAGGCTCTTTCATGCTCCCGGACACGCCTGACACGAGAACGGCATCCGTTCCCGTGAATGAGGACCGTTTCCTCCGTCTTTTTCAGCGTGCACCCGGTCGAGGGGGCTGGACTCATGCTTTAGGACCATTTCGCATTACTTAAGAACATATTTCGGAGTGAGGAATATGGAAACCGTAAGAAAGCCGTTGAATGAAGATCGCGTAGCCTTGTTGCTTGGAAGCGTCATCTTTATCCTTGCCCTGCTCAAGTTCAGCGGGATAGACATGCTCGGCTGGGCCGTCAAAATCGGCATGTGGGTGGGCGATCCGCTTGACGCGTGGCGTCCCGCCACCAAAGGTCTTCTCCCCGGCTATGGCGCACTGTTCGCTACCTATGCCATCCTGACGGGCGCGCTGGCTTGTTGTGTGAAGCTCATGGGGAACGACGTGGTGAAGTTCGTCAAGTCCTTCACCATCATCTTCTTTATCGCCATGATTTGTTATACGCTGGGCGCCAACGCCTACATCGCGGCCAACCCCACCCAGCTCAAGGCGCAGGGGATTCCGTGGGCGCTGGGCCTGAGCACCGAGGCGGGGCTCATCCTCGCCCTCGTCATGGGCATCGTGATCAGTAACTTTATGCCGAATCTTGCGGAATCTTTGAAGGACGCCTGCCGTCCCGAGCTGTTCGTCAAGATCGCCATCGTCATCATGGGCGCGGAACTCGGCGTGAAGGCCGCCGACGCCGCCGGTTTCGCCGGGCACATCATTTTCCGGGGACTGTGCGCCATTGTTGAAGCCTATCTCCTCTACTGGTGCGTGGTCTATTACGTCGCCCGCCGGTACTTCAAGTTCAACCGCGAATGGGCGGCCCCGCTGGCGTCCGGCATCTCCATCTGCGGCGTTTCCGCCGCCATCGCCACGGGCGCGGCCATCCGCTCCCGGCCCGTCGTTCCGATCATGGTTTCCTCGCTCGTCGTGGTATTCACCTGCATCGAAATGCTGATCCTCCCCTTCATCGCGCAGCACTTCCTGACCGGAGAACCCATGGTCGCGGGCGGCTGGATGGGCCTCGCCGTCAAGTCCGACGGCGGAGCCATCGCTTCCGGCGCCATCGCCGAATCGCTGATCCTCGCCAAGGCCGCCGAAGCCGGGATCAACTGGGAACCCGGCTGGATCATCATGGTCACCACCACCGTCAAGATCTTCATCGACGTATTCATCGGCGTGTGGGCCCTGGTCCTCGCATGGGTATGGTGCACCAAGTTTGACAAGTCCGGCGACCGGACCATGCACTGGGGCGACGTGTGGGCCCGTTTCCCCCGCTTCGTGCTCGGCTATATCATCACGTTTGCCATTCTCCTCATCATCTGCCTCCAGTCCCCCGAGTTGCAGAAGACCGGCAAGGCCGTTTCCAGCACGCTGAACGCGTTCCGCGTCATTTTCTTCCTGCTCACCTTCTTCACCATCGGCATGGTGTCGAACTTCCGCAAGCTCATGGAGGAAGGCATCGGCAAACTGGCCATCGTCTATGTGGTGTGCCTGTTCGGCTTCATCATCTGGCTTGGGCTGTTCATCTCGTGGCTGTTCTTCCACGGCATGACCCCTCCTCTGGCCTCCTGATTTCACACACTGCTTAGCTAAGGAGAACGATCATGGCAGAAAAGAAGAACGACGTGAAGTTTCATGAAGAAATACAGAAGATGGAATACGAGCCCATGGACGAAACGGAGCTCAAGCTCATCAAGGGCGGCATCACTTTGGGCATCGTCCTGCTTGTGGTTCTGTTCGTTGTGAGTAAATATCTTCTTCCCGGCCTTCATTAATCCTTAACACGGCGTGAATGTAACCATAATCATGCTCTGTAACTTCTTTTTTATGAATGTGTTCCAA
>OGXE01000228.1_pt1 | contig 48569 bp, 45 predicted proteins | sample 1576181 | NCBI WGS metagenome assembly OGXE01 (sample SAMEA3541478, study PRJEB24748) | human gut metagenome | biome: human gut; feature: human-associated habitat; material: faeces | place: China | collected 2012 | reverse complement strand
GGGAGTGGATGAACATGCTTTCATCGAAGCCTGCCTGCTCTCATCTGTATCTGATGATACTCCGGAAGGCAAATCTATTATTGAACTGGGACGTGAATCGGGTTTACGGATGCGTAATTTGAATACCGATGGTGCTCATATGATAAAATTTACCGCCGAAACCAAATGCTCGGGTATTAACTTGAAGGATGGAACAGAAATCCGTAAAGGTGCATTTGATGCGATCCGCAAGATAGCTTTGTCTGCCGGAAACCCTTTCCCAAAAGAAACGGAAGATATCATTCAAACCATTACAAGTAATGGAGGTACTCCATTGGTGGTAAGTGTCAATAAGAAAATTGCCGGAGTAATAGAATTGCAGGATATCATAAAACCGGGTATTCAGGAACGTTTTGAACGTTTACGCAAGATGGGGGTAAAAACAGTCATGGTGACGGGAGATAACCCATTGACCGCCAAATATATTGCAGAGAAAGCCGGAGTAGATGACTTCATAGCCGAAGCTAAACCAGAAGATAAGATGGAGTATATCAAGAAAGAGCAGGCTGCCGGCAAACTGGTTGCCATGATGGGTGACGGAACAAATGATGCTCCTGTATCGATCAACAAGGCAAGGTCACGTTTCACAGCCGGGAATTTGGAGATTTCCGTATAACTGATCTTTACAGAACGAATAGCTTTCATCAACTCTTTCCAGTTCAGATCAGCGTAATATACTTCATTATCAATATCGAAAGCTTTGAGAATCTTCTTCGTTACGATACCGAATGTAGCAAGACGCTTTCCACCTTTAGTCTGTACAGACAAGGCAGTAGCATAAATATCGTCCACCAGATTACCTACTACCAGATTTCTCATATTCAGCCCTAAACGGAGAAAAATATTTTCTACGTAAGCTTTCAATTCATATACAGAACTTTCTTCGTCAGCATGCGCCCAAGAGTTGGATACTTTTTTACCCGTTACCCACAACCCGAGATGATAATTCTCTGTATAAGCAGCCAACGACTTTTCGGGATTCTTCTTTTCTGCATCGAAATAATAGCAATTTCCGAATTCGAAGAATTTCAAGTCGGCATTCTTACGGTTGGCGTTATGAGAGATACTTTCCAGACCACCGAACAACAAAGTCTGACGCATTGCATTCAGATCTGTACTCAACGGGTTCAGCAACATTACCAGATTCTTAGAAGGATAAGTTTCCATACCATCATAATAACCGGCGCGTGTCAGAGAATTATTCAAAATTTCATTGAAACCACAACCTACCAACTGTTCAGCTACCAAATTCTGTAACTTGTTAGATTTATCATGTTCGCCTTTCGTTGTCAAGCTGGACTTCAACGTAGATGGTATCTCTACATTATTATATCCATAAATACGGAGGATATCTTCAATAACATCACAATCACGTTGTACATCTACACGATAAGGAGGTACAGCCAGAGTCAATCCTTCTGCAGTCTCATTGGTTATTTTCATTTCCAGACTGGTAACAATACTCTTGATTGTCTCCACCGGAATCACCTTGCCTACCAATGAATATACCTTCTCATAAGATAATTCTACGATGAAATCCTGAGCAGGAGCAGCACAAACATCTTTAATTTCAGAGGAAATAGTACCGCCGGCCAGTTCTTTCACCATCATGGCAGCCAACTTCAGGCAATAAATAGTGATATTAGGATCAATACCTCTTTCAAAACGGAAAGAAGCATCTGTATTCAGCCCATGACGACGAGCCGTCTTACGGACCCATGTCGGATGGAAATAAGCACTCTCAATGAAAACATCCTTGGTGGTTTCCGTAGAACCGGAATCCAAACCGCCGAATACACCGGCAATACACATCGGTTTTTCCTTGTCACAAATCATCAGGTCACGATCGGATAATTTGCGTTCCACACCATCCAATGTGACAAACGGAGTACCTTCAGGCATTGTCTTTACCACTACTTCACCACCTTCAATTTTATCCGCATCAAAGCAGTGCAACGGTTGACCGAATGCATGAACAATGTAATTTGTGATATCTACTACATTATTGATAGGACGCAGTCCGATGATACGGAGTTTATTCTGCAACCATTCCGGACTTTCTTTAACCGTTACGCCTTTCACCGTTACACCGGCATAGCGAGGGCAAGCCTCACTGTTTTCAACTGTAACTTTGATATCCAAATCATTATTTTCAACGGAGAAAGTATCTACAGACGGCCTCTTCAGAGAAGTCGGTTTATTATTTTGCACCAGATAAGCATACAAGTCACGAGCTACACCATAATGCGAACAAGCATCGGCACGATTCGGAGTGATATCCACTTCCAGCACATAGTCGCTCTTGATGTTATAATAATCTTTGGCAAGAGTTCCCGGGACTGCATCAGCCGGCAAAACGATAATACCTGCATGATCCGTACCGATGCCTATTTCATCTTCAGCACAAATCATGCCGTTAGACTCAATACCACGGAGTTTTGACTTTTTAATCGTAAAACATTCATCCCCATCATAGAGTTTTGCACCCAAAGTAGCAACTACCACTTTCTGACCGGCAGCCACATTCGGTGCACCGCATACTATCTGTACAGGTTCTCCCTGTCCCAGATTCACAGTAGTCACATGCATGTGGTCTGAATTCGGATGAGGAACGCATGTCAACACTTCACCTATCACGAGACCTTCCAGTCCGCCTTTAATTGTTTGCACTTCTTCTACACCACCTGTTTCCAGACCTATAGAAGTCAATGCAGCCGCAACTTCTTCCGGTGTCAAATCGAAATCGACATACTCTTTCAACCAATTATAAGAGATATTCATATCATTAATTTTTTATTGTTTCCAAAAGTGACCCGCAAAGGTAATAAGATTTTTTGGGTTGACAGGGAAAATATATCAAGAAATCTTTGATAGGATATATTCTTTTATTTGCTCCCAAGACTGATTCACAAACATATCAGGCATTGGCTCATTTTCTGCATCATCAAAATAAGCCAGACTTTTCATCGCCATGAAAATAGAACCATCATTATATTTCAATGAATAAAAACTCAGAATCTCATCCAAAGAGAAATGACGTAACAAGAATGCAATATCTATAAAATCCTTCTTAGTTCCCCGCCCTACCACCGCAGTTATTTTCATTGCAGCAATGTCTTTAAAACTAGCCATCCTGATTTCCTGTTTTAGTACCACTTCATCAAGCCACGGATATTTATAGTTCACAATATCCACTTTTATACCATCTATTAAATAAATATGTATATGAGGAGACTCTTTCAAAATAGTAAGAGTAGCAACACTCTTTATAGCATCAACCAATTCTTGAGTATCACAATTGATTGTGCCAAAGAAATCCAAATCAATAGATTTCCGATGCCCTAATTGCAAAGCAAGTGCTGTTCCTCCTACTAATCGTGTATCACGAAGTTCAGGAAGTTGCTGTAACTTTTTTAAAAGTTCCAGTGTTGAGGGTTCAATTGTCGATAAGCATAACATCTGAACTGTTCTTTAGGTGTTTTAGATATGGCAGAAATATAAGCTAAAGCACGAGGCTCTAAATCTCTCATTTCTTTCGTAACTTCAACAATCTTAAATAATCCGTAATACGACCGAAGCAAATTCCAGTCTTTCAGCAAACCATATTCCAACACTCTTTTTATGATATACTCAGAGTGCTTATCAAGGTCTAAATCTTCTCTCCGCACATCCCAAAACAGATGGGCGGAAAACATATTTATATATTGATTTGCAGACATTTTTAACCTTCTTTTTTGCAAAGATATGATTTTCTACTCAAAAAACATCCATTTCATAAACAAAACGACCTAGAATGGCAACGATTCATCCGACCCCACCCCACCAAACGGATTATCTGTTTGAGGAGCGAATTCAGCCGGAGGCGGTATACTGCCATCACCTACCGCATTTATTTTGGAGCCATAAGTAGCTCCGCCTCCTTCTGCCGGATGCGGAATCACCATATCATCCTCCGGATTCTGGAAACGGGTATACTGACCGATAAAGCGCAAACGAACATCACCTACCGCACCATTACGATGCTTGGCAATAATAATTTCCGCCATACCACGCAAATCAGTACCATCTTGCGATGTATAGATTTTATAATATTCAGGACGATGAATGAAACACACCATATCGGCATCCTGCTCAATGGCTCCCGATTCACGCAAGTCACTCAGTTGCGGACGTTTACCTTCTTCACCTTCACGGCTCTCCACACCACGGTTCAACTGCGACAAGGCTATAATAGGAATATTCAACTCCTTCGCCAAACCTTTCAACGAACGCGAAATGGTACTTACCTCTTCCTGGCGGCTACCAAACGACATACCACTTGCATTCATCAGTTGCAGGTAGTCGATAATAATAATCCTTACTCCATGCTCACGCACCAGACGACGTGCTTTTGTACGAAGCTCAAATACAGACAAAGAAGGAGTATCATCCACATATAACGGCGCATCCAGAAGATCACGCAATTTATAGTCCAACTGTTGCCATTCATAATCCGCCAACTGTCCACTCTTGATTTTCTCACTCGGAATCTCGCACGCATTGGATATCAAACGATTCACCAACTGTACGTTGCTCATTTCAAGTGAAAACACAGCTACCGGATTGCGATAATTAACAGCTATATTCTTTGCCATAGAAAGCACGAACGCCGTCTTACCCATTGCCGGACGGGCAGCAATAATAATAAGGTCAGAATTTTGCCAACCTGAAGTCATTTTATCCAACTTGGTAAATCCGCTTTCCAAACCACTTAAACCATCTGTACGGGCAGCTGCTTTCTGAATTAATTGATACGCTTCGGCAATAACCGGATTAATCTGTGTATAATCCTTCTTCATGTTCTGCTGAGAAATCTCAAAGAGTCTTCCCTCAGCTTCCTGCATTAAGTCATCCACGTCCAGAGTCTCATCAAAAGCTTTGCTCTGAACATTGCTGGTAAATGTAATCAATTCACGAGCCAATGCTTTCTGCGCTATGATGCGGGCATGGTATTCAATATGTGCCGAAGAGGCAACCTTACTACTTAACTGGGTAATGTAGAACGGTCCGCCCACCTCTTCCAGATCACCACGTTTAGCAAGCTGTTCTTTTACCGTGAGGATATCCACCGGCTTCTGATTCACAGCCAGATCGGTGATAGCGGAATAAATCAACTGGTGCCGGTGTTCATAAAAAGACTCCGGGCGAAGAATTTCACTTACCAATGAATAAGCGTCTTTCTCAATCATCAATGCTCCCAGCACAGCTTCTTCCAATTCCGGCGCCTGCGGCTGTATACGTCCGTAGTCAGTTACAGGCTGCACTTTTGCCTTGGAGTTACTTCGGGGAGTTCTTTTTTGTTCTGCCATTTTTAAATACTATGAATTATAAAGGGATGGCAAAGATAACGCTTATTAATCAAAATCATCCCTATTCTACCAAACAAAAAAAGAGCCATTTCCGAAATTCGAAAACAGCTCTTTACGTTTATATCAAACTTATTCTTAAATGGTCATTGCCTGACCGCCAATCACACCTGCAATGGCACTAGCCACGGCAATGATGACTTTCAATATCACATTCCAACTCGTTTTTTTCATAAGAGAAACTTTTTTAATGATTAATATTCAGTGATCAACAGACTGCACAGTCTTTAATTTTTAATTCTTAATTCTTTAATTTCCAAAGCTGCTGGCTTTGGAAATTATCCCAGAGGATCGTCTTCTATTCCCCCATCACCCGAATTACCTCCTGAGCCACCATCTGAACCACCTCCTGATGGAACATTAGCTAAATTTTTCAGATAATCATCCAGGCTGACCAAATCCAGTTTTTCACCGGCACGGGTAGCAGTCTTGGTTATCTTCAATTCCCTGTTAGCCTGGAAGCAGATACGAACACTCTCCACACTCTTGGCGGTCACATCTTCAGTTTTATCTTCTCCCTTAGATTTTGCAGCCAGCATAAATACACCCAATCCTGCAATATTTACTGTTTTGCCTTCCAGCAACTGTTCTTTCAGCTTCTCCACGAAGTTCTGCATAGTACTCCGGATATCACCAATAGAAAGCGAAGAACGATCTTGCATCTTCTGGGCTATGAATGCCAAGTCTACACTCTGTCCTAAAGTTATTAACTGAGGGAAAAACTTTTTGGGAGAATTCTCAACCCGAGGGTCAGACGGTCTCTCTACCGTTCTAAAAATTACACTCATACTTTTTCATTTAGAGATTTAAATTCTGTTTTAATTCACTTTGTTGATCAACGTTGATGCAAAGATGAGGATTAAATCTCTAATAAAAGTAGGAAAATGAGCGAAGAGAGTAGCTTTTCTGAGAAAAGTTGTAAGTAGTTATAAATGAATATTATACCAAAGCGCTATGATTTACTTTTTCAAACATGCCTTTATTTGCTCCACGATGTACGCTACGTCTTCATCTGTCACCCAAGGTCCGGCAGGAATACATAATCCCATATTGAATAAACGTTCTGAAATACCATTCACATAGCGAGGATTATTTGCATAGACAGGCTGAAGGTGCATAGGTTTCCACAAAGGACGGGTCTCAATACCTTTGGCATCAAGTTGCACACGAACTTCGTCATAATTAGTACCGGTCTTCTCAGGATCAATCAGAATCGTAGATAACCAATAGTTAGCATTGAAACGATCGTCAGGATTAGATTTCAGTGTAATGCCATCCACATCTTCAAAAGCTTTTGCATAAAGATCATGTACATGGCGGTGATGGGCAATATGATCTTCCAGCACAGTCATCTGACCACGACCGATACCCGCACAAATATTACTCATGCGGTAGTTATAACCGATCTTTTCATGCTGGTAATGAGGGAAAGGTTCACGGGCCTGAGTAGCATAAAACATGGTCTGCTTCTTTGCCGCTTCATCAGGAACGATTAACGCACCACCACCCGAAGTAGTGATCATCTTATTTCCATTGAAAGATAAGACACCGAAAGTGCCGAAAGTACCACACTTCTGTCCCTTGAACTCGGATCCTAAAGCCTCGGCAGCATCTTCCAACACCGGAATGTCATATTTCGATGCAATAGCACAAATCTCATCAATTCTGGCAGGCATACCATAAAGATGAACCGGAAGAATGGCTTTAGGCTTTTTACCAGTTTTCGCAATTCTGTCTTTGATAGCCTCTTCCAGTAAAGCAGGGTCCATATTCCAAGTGTCTTCTTCACTATCGATAAATACAGGAGTTGCCCCCTGATAAGCTACAGGATTGGCTGAAGCACAGAAAGTGAATGACTGGCAGATCACTTCATCACCTACCCCAACACCAAGCTGAATCAATCCCAAATGAATAGCTGCCGTACCGGCTGACAAAGCAACTACATGCTTCCTATCATTGTCAATTGTCAATTGTCCATTGTCAATTAAAAAATCTTCCAAAGATTTTTCAAAGGCATTTACATTGGGTCCCAAAGGAACGACCCAGTTCGTATCGAAAGCTTCCTTAATAAAATCCTGCTCCTTGCCGCTCATGTGAGCGAGGCAAAGATAAATTCTTTTGTCCATTAAATTTATTATGATTAAAAAGCAATTATATTTTTTTAATGACTTTACACCTGTTACCCACTGCAAGGACATTATCCGGAATATTCTTGGTAACAACAGAACCGGCACCTACCACACTCCAATTTCCGATTTTAACTCCCGGAGTAATAGTAGTACCTGCGCCAATCCATGTTCCCTCCCCTACCTGCACATTACCGCATAAAGTGCAATGAGGAGAAATATGAACATAATCACCAATCAAACATTCATGATCCACAGAAGCACCGGTATTGATTATACAATGTTTGCCGATATGAGTACCAGATTGTATAATGGCTCCCTGCATTACGACCGTTCCCTCCTTTATTTCAGCTTCTTCTGATATAATGGCTGAGGGATGAAAAGCACTACCGAACGTAACGTTCAGGCTTTCAGCAATCTTCCGACGAATACCATTACTACCAATACTGATTATCAACGGTCCGCAGACTTCCGACGAACGTAAGACGGGATAATCAAGAAGAGAATCAATCGCTTCATTATCATCAAATAATGCTTCAAGTTTTTCATTATTCGCACGTAATATATCAATGATCACTTTCGCATGACCACTGGCACCATATAAATACATTAGCTAATATTTCAATTGTTTCCTGTAAAAGGTTCCATTGTTACTGAAGTATCGGAACTGATACCTTCACGTACAAAAACTTTCTTTATAGTAAGAAGTATAATTTTCAAATCCAGCAAAAAAGAACAGTGATCAACATACCACACATCCAGCTCAAACTTCTTGCTCCAACTGATAGCATTACGACCATTTACCTGAGCCCATCCCGTAATACCCGGACGGACTTCATGACGACGAGCCTGTTCTCTTGAGTAAAGAGACAGATATTGAGGAAGTAAAGGACGGGGACCGATTAAAGCCATATCACCTTTCAGTACATTAATCAATTGAGGTAATTCATCCACAGAAGTGGATCGAATGAACTTTCCTATTTTTGTCAATCGTCTCTCATCCGGCAAAAAATTACCACTTCCGTCACGTTCATCAGTCATTGTTTTAAACTTAATGACCTTGAATATCTTGCCATGCTTACCGGGACGTTCCTGAGTAAAAAAAGCACCAGCGCCTTTATTGGCAAAATGCAACCATACTGCCATAAAAAGTAATATCGGCCAAATAACAGCCAAGACAAAAAACACTATTACAAAATCAATAAGACGCTTCAGAAAGCAAGAATACATAATCACTCAAAATGCCTCATTATTATATTATAGCTATGCTCCACCGTATAGTTGGCTTCCAGATAAGCATATCCATTCTCTCCCATTATCTTAATCCGTTCTCTATCAGCAGTCATAAAGTCAACCATTTCCATAAAAGTCTCTATATTCCCGCTTTCGGTCCATAAACCAAAACCGTTAGTTCTAGCTATCTCTCCTATATCCGTGTTCTTGTCAGTAGCCATCAGCACTGGCATCCTGTTTTCAAGATAAGAGAGTAAGCGAGACGGAAAATTCGGAATTGTGAAACGCCTGTCCAGAAATATCAAACCTACATCACAAACTCTTACCAGACTGTCATATTCTTGTTTGGGAAGTGAAGATAGCAAGCAAGCATTATGCGGTGCATTTGTATCGAACCACAATTTTATCTTCATAAATTCAGTGCCGCTACCCACTATGACAAAAAAAGAATCGTTCCTTTTTTCATTGGCAGCAAGCACCTCTATCAGAAAGTCAATTCCTTGTGGACGACCCAGATTACCCCCATAAACAAAAAGTAGTTTATCTGTGGGAATATTCAATTTTTGAAGTAAAGCCTCCTTGGGGTAAAGTTGCTCTTCAACCCTACAAAGTGCTATGCTATTGGGACAAACCTCTACTCTACAGGTATCAACCTCACGATTATGCATCAATACATAATCCACATTAGCTGGAGACATGCAACCAATATAGCCTGACAATTGATACAACCTTTCTTCCTTTTTACGGAACATCCTATAGAGAAAACTGTCTTTGGAGAACATACCCAGATCAACAGCATTCTGAGGAAATATATCCTTTAAAAGGAGATATGTCTTGGCATCCTTTTTCTTCAATGCCGCTATTACCTTATTAAAAGTAATTGGTGGAGTTGAATACAGAATCAAATCAAATTTAGCATTCTTCCAGTACTTTTGAATTGCCTTCTGATATTGATATTCCAAAAGTAACGTACCAATTCCCTTTTCTATCAGATTAGTCTTCTGTATATTGAATGTCCATACTCTTAATATCTTTACATTCCCGCCATCCTGCAGCTCAGTAGATTGATGAAAGCGCCGTTCCGCAGGCACTACAATATGCATTATATGTCCATGGCGAACAAATTCACGTATCAAATCCGTATAGATTCCTCTTTCCTCTATATTCGATATACGGGCAAGTGTCAAAAAAAGAACATTCATCTCCGAATAATCACTACTTCCTCCAAATCATTTTATCCACCACTCCCGTATAGCTCTGAATCAGCTTCACAACCTTGGTCGATACATTCTCGTCTGTATAGTTCGGCACAGGCAATCCATTGTCACCATTCTTGTTCATCTCCACAGCCGTATCCACCGCCTGAAGCAATGACCGCTCGTCAATGCCCGCAAGGATAAAGCAACCCTTATCCATCGCTTCCGGGCGTTCCGTACTGGTACGGATACAGACTGCCGGGAAAGAGTGCCCCACCGAAGTAAAGAAAGAACTTTCCTCCGGCAGTGTTCCACTATCCGACACCACAGCGTATGCATTCATCTGCAGACAGTTGTAATCGTGGAAGCCGAGTGGCTCATGTTGAATCACCCGCTTATCAAGTTCAAATTGACTCGCCTCCAACCGTTTCTTGCTACGAGGATGGCAACTGTAGAGAATCGGCATGTCATATTTCTCTGCCATCGAGTTTATCGCCTTAAAAAGCGACAAGAAATTTTTCTCTGTATCAATATTCTCTTCCCGATGGGCAGAAAGCAATATGTATCGTCCTTTTTCCAAGTTCAGCCTTTTATGAATATCCGAAGATTTTATCTCTTCCAGATTCTCATGCAACACTTCAGCCATAGGAGAACCTGTCACGTATGTGCGCTCCTTTGCCACCCCCGAAGCATTCAGGTATCTGCGTGCATGCTCCGAGTAACAAAGATTCATGTCCGAAATGATATCCACGATTCTGCGGTTAGTCTCTTCCGGTAAGCACTCGTCAAAACAGCGATTCCCGGCTTCCATGTGGAAGATAGGAATATGAAGACGTTTGGCACCTATCACACTCAGGCAAGAATTAGTGTCACCCAACACCAATACGGCATCCGGTTTCACTTGCACCATCAGCTTGTAGCTGGCATTGATGATATTCCCCATTGTGGCACCAAGATCATCTCCCACCGCATCCATATACACATCAGGGTCTTTCAGCTTCAGGTCATGGAAAAACACCCCATTCAGGTTATAATCATAATTCTGTCCGGTATGCGCCAAAATACAGTCAAAATACTTACGGCATTTGTTGATGACAGCTGCCAGACGGATAATCTCCGGTCGGGTACCTACTATAATCAAGAGTTTCAACTTGCCGTTCTCTTGAAACTTGATATCAGAATAATCCAATTTTATCTCCATTGTTCTAAACTTTTTCAAAATAAGTATCCGGACGTTCCGGGTCAAAGCATTCGTTGCACCACATAAAAGTCACCAAATCTTCCGTGTCAGAAAGATTGATTATATTATGTGTATATCCGGGAATCATCTCCACCACCTCCATTTTTTCACCGCTCACCTCAAAGTTTATCACCTCTTCCGTGCCTATCTTTCGGAGTTGTATCAAACCGTGTCCACTCACCACTACAAACTTTTCGTTCTTAGTGTGATGCCAATGCTGGCCCTTCGTGATACCCGGCTTGGATATATTCACCGAGAACTGTCCACGATCGGCAGTACGAATGATTTCGGTAAAACTACCACGTTCATCCACATTCATCCTCAAAGGATAGCAAAAATTTTCCTTAGGCAAGTATGAAAGATAAGTGGAGTAGAGTTTCTTTATAAAAGCATCACCCAAATCAGGCACTGCCAAAGTATCAGGCATCTGCCTGAAAGACTTTATCAGTTCCACAATGCCCCCAAGAGTTATCGTATGCACTACCGACACTTCACAATACTCCCCTTTCCGATGCTCTTGCCCCTTCAATGCAGAAATCAGTTCATCCACCACATCGTCTATATACACCAGATTCATCACTACAGAAGAATCATTCACCCGGATCGGCAGGTCATGAGCGATGTTATTGCAGAACGTGGCCACCGCACTGTTATAGTTAGGACGACACCACTTGCCAAAAACATTCGGGAAACGATACACCAGTACCTTTGCCCCCGTTTCTTTGCTATAATCAAACATCAGCTGTTCTCCTGCACGTTTCGATTCCCCGTAAGGATTGTCCTGTGCAGCCTGTATGGAAGATGATATCATCACTGGGCACGCATTATTATACTTCTTCAGCATATCAAGCAGTGTAGAGGCAAAACCGAAATTCCCTTTCATAAATTCAGACTCGTCTTTTGGACGGTTGACACCTGCCAGATTGAATACAAAATCAGCTTGCTTGCAATAGATCTCCAGTTCGGAAGGATCACTATCCATGTCATACTCATAGATAGTCAGATTTTCACCCGATATTCCATAGTTGCGGGCCTTCCCGTCCTGGATGTTATGTAATTGGGAAACCAGATTCCGCCCAACAAACCCTTTGGCACCGGTCACTAAAATTTTCATAAAATAGTTCTATAGCTTATTCACTTTTGATTTCTGTTGTTTTCGCTTTTTCCTCCAGTCCAAGGTCTTCACGGATAAAGCGGAGTTTCAGAAGAAGCTTCTTCATACCCTCCAAATCCAGACGAGCAGTATTGTGGCTGTGGTAATCCTCTATCCGGGCAATATCTTCATTACCTTCCGTAAAAAACTTGTCATAGTTCAGGTCGCGGGTATCGCAAGGAATGCGATAATACTCACCCATATCAATGGCTTTAGCCATCTCTTCGCGAGTCACCAAAGTTTCATACAGTTTTTCACCATGACGTGTACCGATAGTCTTTACTTCTGTATCCCCATATTCAGGCTTTATCTGTGCGTATGTTTCCTTTAAAGCCTGAGCCAAAACATCCAATGTGGCTGCCGGAGCTTTTTGCACAAACAAGTCCCCGTTGTGACCATGTTCAAATGCATAGATTACCAAATCCACAGCATCATCCAGTGTCATCATGAAACGGGTCATATTCGGGTCTGTAATCGTAATCGGTTTACCATTCTTTATTTGTTCCACCCACAGAGGAATCACAGAACCACGGCTTGCCATTACATTCCCGTAACGGGTACAACAGATGGTAGTCCCTGCTTCATCACCCAAGGCACGGCCTTTAGCAATAGCCACCTTTTCCATCATTGCTTTGCTGATGCCCATGGCGTTGATGGGATAAGCAGCCTTGTCTGTACTAAGCACTACTACGTTCTTCACACCGTGAGCTATGGCAGATTCCAGCACATTGTCAGTACCAATCACATTGGTCTGTACGGCCTGCAATGGAAAGAACTCACAACTGGGTACCTGCTTCAAGGCAGCAGCAGAGAATACATAGTCCACTCCCACCATTGCTCCATCTACAGATTGACGATCACGGACATTACCAATATAAAACTTCACTTTAGGATTCTGCAAGTGATGACGCATGTCATCCTGCTTCTTTTCGTCTCTCGAAAAAATACGAATTTCTTTGATATCACTGTTAAGGAAACGACGAAGCACGGCATTGCCAAAGCTACCTGTACCACCTGTAATTAGCAGGATTTTGTCTTTGAATATTGACATTTTTTATTAAATTAATTTTATTCTTATTATTACTAAGATAATGAAAACAGTCGCTTTATCATAATTTCAAGTATTAGCAAGCAATGGAGAGGAAACCAGTCCTTCATACAGCCGTAAATATTCTTCATATCTTTTTCGCTTATCATATAAGCCTACAGCACGTTCACGGCAGTCTGAAATCCACTGTTGTTTCCCTGTTTCTTTCATTAGTTTTACAATATTCACTACAGCATTAATATCTCCCTGTTCAACAATAAACCCCGTATCAGAAGATATTATTTCGGGGCATGCCGTAGAATTATAAACAATAGCAGGGGTTCCGCATGATAAACTTTCAGCTATTGTCAATCCAAAAGTTTCCTCAACAGAAGCATTAAAATATATATTTGCCACCGAATAATATTTTGCCAATTCCTGCACACTATTTGTACGTCTTATTCCGATAATTCCTTCAGGAAGATGCCTTATCTGACTTTCATCCAGTCCTACCAATACAATCACATATTCATCTTTCGACAACCTCTCACGAAGTTTTAAAAAGTCTTTCAACCCTTTTCTCGAAAGCCATACATTGGAAACACCTAATATCATAAATCTGTTATCAAAACCCAAATCTGCTTTGCAAACTTGTTGAGGCCTGAATATCTCCGTATCTACTCCGTTGTGTATTACTTGCATTGGATAATCTTTTAAAAAAGATTGCCGTACTTCACCTGCCAGCCATTCTGATACAGGAACAAGAGTCATATTTTTAACCAAAGTAAAGGCACGTAGCTTATCCCGAAAGTTTTGTTCAGATCGATCAATCAAACAAGAAGCTGGATAATCACCTTTTTGAGGACAATCGTAACACAGAGTATGCCACCGATTACAGCCTACATAAGAGTAATGTGAACAATGTCCTGTAAAAGCCCAACAATCATGAAGCGTCCACACCACAGGAATGTTGACTTTAGACAAAAAATCAAAAAGAAGTGAATAATTCAGATAATAACCATGAATATTGTGAAGATGTATCACATCCGGACTTATTCTTTCAATCTGCTTTATAAAATGTTTGGTCTCTTTTCGAGAAGCTAACCCATGATTGTCCAGCAGCCGAGTTTGCAAGCCATGATTATAAACAGCCCAATCGCCTCCTATTCTAAAGGATTGCGATTTACTCTTATTACATTGTCTCCCATAGGCAATATAACTCTCCCACCCTTTACTCAAAACCACTTGCCCAATCTCCTCAGCAATGCGCCCTGTACTGCCCCAATTAAGAGTAGAATTAATTTGAAGAAGTTTCATCAACCAACTATCACCTCAATTTTGATTTCAAAAAACTCAATAATCTCCCTATTTGATATTCGGCTGTTTTATTTTGATAAATAAAAGTTTTAGCCCTTTCAGCCATCAAATGCCTTTCTTCATCCGACAAAGAGAGCACCTCTTCCAGTTTATTCGCCATTCCCTGAATAGAAAGGTCATCAACCGTATAAAAATAATCATAATATTCCGCCGGAATCCCTTCCAACTTATATCCTAACATAGGTGTACCTGAAACAAGATACTCTATGGTTTTCGATGGAAAAGAAAAACGAGTAATTTCTTCGGTCGGCTTACGAGGATTGACCAACAACGTAGCCTTTCTTTGCAAAAGCAAAAGTTCTTCACGAGAAACCGTTCCTCTATAATCTATGCGATCGTCTTTTTTTGCAGACTCTTTGATATGCGACTCACAAAAACCGGAACCGCATATAACCAAACGATAATTTTCGCTTTTCAGCAACATAAATGCGTCCACAAAATCGTTCACGCCTGAAAATTCTTGTAATGTGCCACCGTAAAGAATAGTTTTCAGGTTCTCATTCCTATATGTATTCTCTACCACCGGTGACTCATGCCTACCATAAATGCCCTCAATCACTATATTTTGCCCTACCGCTTCCGGTATTTTTTCTTCCATGGCTTTCGAAAGCAAGACAAAGAAATCTATTTCTTTATATAAACTCTTTTGCAATTTTTTCTCTCGCGCTATTTGAATTCGCTTAAAAAAAGACCTATTGGAATCAAAACTCATAGCATCATCTATCAAATCTGTAATAACACAACAGATATGAAGATTAGGATATTTACGTTTCAATTGCACCAAAGGCTCTACAAACATCACGGCAGACGTATATACCAATGCTATCATTGGCTCATTGCTACAAGAAGTTGATTGGAAAATCCATTCTTCCACATATTTTTTCAAACGTCTTTGTATATCCCACTCTTTATAAACCACCAACGCAGAGTACTTTACAGACGTACCATAGCATCTGCCATTATACATTATCTCCGCCCCTGACACAAACAACTTTTCAAAATGCAAAGGGTATGCCCCCAATGCCGGAAAAGATACAACTTTAAAATCCAATTCATTCAAAACAAGACCTTCCATCATAGCCCATTGAAAAGCATTTACCTGATTTTGCAAAGAGGCTCCCCTTTTGCTACTTAAGGCAAATTCATTTTTTATGGCAGTTGGATATAATGAAGAGACAAATAATAGTTTCATGTATGAACAATAGTGCTACTGATCAAACTCCTTTTCATATATATGCAACTACCATAAACACTATACACGTATAGTAGCAAAAGCACTCTAGTCAGAATGTTTGAAGAAAAAATATCCCCTTTATAATTTCCCAATACAATTGCAAAAACGACAAAGAATACAACAATAAAATATTGCTTATTCGCATATTTTTTTACTCGGAAAAGTATCACCAAAAGCCATGACAGAATAAAAAAACAAAGAAGCAATCCACCATAATTCAACTGAAGAATATAACCTATATCTGAGTTACGTCCATACCTATTATTAAAAAGATCCTCACCCGTCCCCCAAATCCAACCTTCAATAGAAGACGGCCATATTACCATTTTATCTAACGTGTCAAATGTAGCAGAATTACTAGAGTCAGTAATCTCTTCGAAACCTTTTTCAAGCCACATAAAGGTTCTTAAATTCTCATAGAAAAAATCAGTTGTAATTATAAACATAAATGCAACATATAAGATTCCTGCTAACATCCAATACCTAATCTTTAATCGAATAAATAACAAATAAAAAAGAACCAATGCAGGAATAACAATTCCTGTACGAGCATTAAACAATATTGAGACTAAAAATAGTGGTATCAATAGAAGACTTTTTTTAGACTTTTGAAACAAACAATATGACAATGCTAAACCTTGAATCATTCCATAATCAAAAGTCAAACCTGCTGATAAGCCATATCCGCGAAAAGCAAGAAAATTAAAATCTTGGTTAATAGATGAAAAATTTGAACGAACAAAATCATTAAAATTAGGATTAAGCAAACAAACAAATGAAATTATTGCAGCTATCATTGAATTAAAATAAAGAATGTCTGCCAAATTTTTATCCTTAAAATATTTTTTGAATAGAACTATAATAAAGGCACTTACTATATACCCGTCTATAAATAAAGAAATCGCTCTATTCAACCAAGACAATTCCCCTCCAAATATTCCTCGCACAGAAACAAATAATAATATTAGAAAAAGAACAAGCACATCAAGCTTTAGCGTTTTTTTTACAACAGTCGAAAAAGCTTTCATAAAAAAAAAAGTACAAAAGACTATCGGATAAAACAATCGAACTGATGCCACCCCCAAAATATTTATATATGGATTATATATATATAAATACAATATAATGTATAAAAACACTAAACCAATTATTCGAGTGAACTTATTTAATGATATCATTATCCTTTTAGTCCTAATCTATTCAAGCCCTTTTTAACTATCAAATCCACTGAAAGCAATAGATAATATATATTTTTAGTTTTTTTTGCTTTTTGAAAATGTAATTCTTTCTCTAATTCTTTTATTCGAGAATCAACTTCTTTTTTAAAAATATAATTAGTTCCTTTATTATACGCTTTCAGTAAAAAAAGATGTTGCTGTATTACAAACATTCCCTGGTTTTTCATCAATGTAGACATACTACCTGTAGAATATGATAAACGATAAACTGAAGATATAGAATGAAGATAACGAACCTTTCCATAATATAATGCAAGAAGAACTAATGAATAATCACCACTATATATCCGTGGCATCCATTGTGGATAATTTGGAATAGCATCTCTACGGAATACAATAGATGCAGTAGGAACCAACCATTTATGTATAGCATCATGAATACTTAAATCTTCATCGTATTTCATCAAGTTGAATAATGAAACATTAGGAATTTCCTCTTTATACACAACTGCATTATGAAAGCACATTGTATATTCAGGATTGTTTTCAAGAAAATCCACCTGTTTTTGAAGTTTCAACGGATCAATCCAATAGTCATCCCCCTCACACATTGCCACATATTTACCATGCGTATGCTCATTCAGAATACGTGCAATAGAACCATCATGCTTTGAATACTGATTTTCCGTTTCAAAAATAGGCTTTATTATATCCAGATATTTTTCCGCATACTCACGTATTATATTCGCAGTTCCATCAGTAGAAGCATCATCATGCACAATAGCCTCAAACCGAAAATTCGTTTTCTGCATTGTAAAACCTTCAAGGCATTGCCGAATATATCTTTCATGATTATAAGTAATGCAACGAATAGTAACCATCAACTCTTCGCTTTCCTTTTTTAATGGCATCATATATTATTCTTCCTAATAGCTATTAATTCATATTTATCCAGTATATTGCGTGCCATCTTTACCATTGGTGGTCCAATGAACTTGTTATCTTTCACAGCCACTCCTTTACCTTCTTTAATAGCCTCCTCAGAAAGTTGAATCATTTCTTTAGCCCACGCAACCTCATCATTAGTCGGAGAGTAATATAAATTTACCAAAGGAAGTTCCTTAGGATTCAGAACCAACATACCTTCAAATCCTAAATTCTTACTCAATATTAAATTCTTTTCTAAATCTTCCAAATCATGTACTCTGATATGTACCGTGTCAATAGGAAACACTCCACAGCTACGTGCACCAATGCAAATCAGATTACGAGCCGTTATTATGCTTACACCATCCACATCATGCTTCCCTCGCAAATCTGTTATATAATCTTCACAACCGAATGCTACAGCTATTACCCTACTACAAGAGGTACATATTTCCTTTATATTCATAACGGCACCAGCCGTTTCTATTAAAGGAATAATTTTGAAAGTACCTATAGGAAAACCCTTCTCATACTCAATGGTTTCAAGCAATTTTCCAAAAAAATAAATATCTTCTCCTGTTGTTGATTTAGGATACATAAAGCCTGCAATCCCTTCTATGGTAAGTTGATAGGCATCTTTCAGTAATTCGCCACTTTCCCTGTCATTCACTCTGGGGAACAGCAATTTACCATTCAAATCATCTCGTTTAGCAAACTCTTTAATATTGTCTCGTGAGGTTTGTTTATCCGGATATGGAACAGAATCTTCAATGTCAAGCAATAAAACATCAGCATCACGTTTTACCGCACTATCTAGCAATTTTTGATTGTGTGCAGGCACAAACATCAAACTGCGCATCAAATAAGTTTCACTCATGATTTTTCTTTTTTACAAGTACTTTTCTTTTAAAAGATAAGACATCTATGCCATTTTGATTATATGCGACAGATTCAACATAAATAATCCCTCTATCAGACTTAGTTTTTGATCCACGTTTATCCAGTATTTTAGAACGAACATAAATTGTATCGTTCAAAAATACTGGATTCAAATGTTTTATATCTTCATATCCCAAGTTTGCAATAGCCTTTCCACTAATATCAGGAACAGTAATGCCCACAGCCAGCGAAAAAACCAATGTACCTACCACCAATATTTTTCCATGCTGGTTTTTGGTAGCATAATCAATATTCGTATGAACTGGATGATGATTCATCGTCAATAGCGAAAAAAAATTATTATCACTTTCAAAAATAGTTTTAGAAAGTGAATGTTTAATCTCTCCGCCCACTAAAAAATCTTCAAAATATAATCCTAATACAGACTGTTCCATTATTTATCGCATAATATGATTTAATTGAGGTTTTATCACAGCAGGATTACCATATAGCACTTTATGATCTGTTACACTTTTGGTTATATTAGATGACATACCAACAATGTTACTATTACCTATACTGATACCGTTGCGTATAGAAGTATTCAAACCAAAAAAATTCTTATCCCCTATTTCCAAACCACTACCTACACACACCTGACCTGCAAAATAATTATTGTCTCCGATCTTTATATCATGTCCAAGGAGAGTACCTGAATTAACAGTATTGAAATTACCTATAACAGCATTACAATTCACAACCACATTAGCCAAAAAAACATTTCCAACGCCAAGTATAGCAGATTTCGCAAGCATAACTGAAGGATGGATAAAATTTGTGAACTTTTCAAATGGTATATTCAAATCATACAATATTTTCGTTCGCTCGTCCATACAGTCGGGACGATACAATGAATACAAGAACTTCACATCGTCATATATTCCGTATTTTTGATACAGATCCTTTATACCGCACAATATTTGATACCCAGAAATAGAATCACCTCCCGAAAGGTCATCAAGTGCCAAACCTAACACTTCAATAGAAGCATTAAAACGTTTTCGTGCATCACAGATCTGATCTGCAATAACAATAGCAGTCCCTCGACCACCTATAATTATTATTTTTTCCATAAGTTCAACTTCTCATTCTTTCAATAATCATTTTCATCTCCTTTTCACTATATCTCTGATCAATTGGAATCGCAATAAAGTGTTCGACCAATCTGTATTCCCAAGTATCAATGGGACACCATTCTGACACATTAGGCCAGTATGTCGCAACAAATATTTTTCTCTTAATCAAAAGCTTTTTCAAATCTATAGTTGCAGCATAATACGGATAAACCATAGGGACTTCATCTACATGCAAGTCAAAAGAAAGATAATTCTCATCATCAAATCTTTCTTGAAGGATTTTAAAATTAGCCTTTCTCCTATTTCTAACATATTCGTAATCTATATTTTGCAACAGCCGTTCAGTCAATTTAGACATCTTAGATATCGGTTGATTATCTAAAGAGCAATCAGCCTTTTTAAATGCAGCATATCCAGCTTCTGCCCCTTTCTCAATGCGTAGAATTAAATGCTGCATTCTTTCATAAGAATTGTCAATAGGGATATCTAAATCCAATATACAATCCGTATAAAGATAGCCCCCATCAGGAACCCCGAAAAATTTACGTGGAGAATAGAACGTATCTATCAAGTCTATTCGAGGTGCAAAAAAAGCTTGGGCATTATCTATAATAAGGCGAGTTCCGTAAATAGCGGAGAGGGATTCCACATAGCGTTGTTTCAAACCAAAATAATTAGTGTACAAAAGAGCTTCACCCGGAAGTAAATTTACTTTTCTATCAAGTTCTAAAGACTCGTTAATCGAATAAAACTCATAAGCAATTCCATATTTCAGCAAAGGCTGGAGCATTACTTCGCAAGTATAATAAGGCATATAAACTTTTTTATACCCACGAGCCAATAGAATATATTCAAAACAACTACGGGCAGAGTTTAATAAAATAGCATTTTTATGATAATGCCCTTTCCAACACAACTCTAACTCAAAATACCCTCCAATTTCTTCCATTATTTCACAGTAACCATCAACCATGTATGTTGGCACGCTAATGCCCGAACCAGTTCTTCTTCTGAGCAAAACTTCAGCACCAATGTACCAATCGCATCATTCGCACCTTCAAATCCTCTAACGTGATCGCCCGGTTTCACCCACAAATCTTCTTCTACGACTTCTGCACCTACAGCAGAAGCATCAACGGTCAATTCTTGGAATGTGCCACTTTTATCCGCATGAAGTATTACCTCAGCCCAATGACCATTATAAGGCTTTTGTTCTATATTTCCCACACTGTCACCCACAGCTGCGCGTACACAGGCAGTAATTAAATCGACACCGGTAGCATAACGCAGCATTTCGGCCAAACGGTTACCACCACCACGAGGAGAAACTTCCATTATGTAAGGTTTACCATTGGTACCAATACGAGTTTCTATATTATAGATAGTGGTACGCATGCCTAATAGCGCAAGAAGTCTTTGCAACTCGGAAGTCAATTCTGTTTCTTCTTCATGCGTCATGGTCGATGGCCAACTATAAGCAGAAGGCGTATAAGGGTTGACAGCCTCAGCGTCAAAGCGCTGGGCAGAAAAAGACACAAACTTCAACTTTCCGTCAATGGAAAAGCTATCCGTATCAGAAGAAGCCCCTTGCTTCTCTATAAATTCCTCTACAATGACATGCTTGGACAGAGAGTGTTCAAAAGCGTACTCCAAAGCTGGTTTCAACTCTGCCAAAGAATCGACTTTCGTCACCCCTTTACTACCCGCAGAATCTGTAGGTTTCACTATCACAGGCCAAGGATACCAATAAGCTTCGGACATGGCTTCCTCCACCGTTGAGAAACCTTTGGCTTTAGGTACATTGAAGCCGTGTTGAGTAAGGAAATTACGGAACTTATCTTTGTTCTGCAAAATACACACAGACTCATAAGGGCCGAATGCAGGCAGTCCCATCTGTTCCTGAACGTATGCTGCCGTAACAACTCCAGGATCTACAGCAAACGACATGATACCATCTATCTCAAGCTCACGAGCCAACGCCAAAACAGCTTCTTTATCAATAATACTAATATTATGATATTCGTCAGAATATTTGTGGGCTATATTGTCCGGAAGATAATCAGCAGTTATTACATAATATCCTTGCTTATGGGCAGATTCAATAACCGGTAAAAGATAGCGCAAACCGCCAAGCAGCAACAGTTTCTTTTGCTTTTGTTCCATTTACTTCACTATCAACTTTATAATACGTTCAATGGCTTCTTCATTTAAATCATGATACATGGGCAAACATATCACACTATCCGCGATCTTATGTGCCACCGACAAATTCTCCGGCCGTGCAGAGCCCAATCCTCTATAAGTGGAAAACTCACTTATCAGTGGATAGAAATATCTACGCCCCAATACATTCTGTTCTTTCATCTTGAAATAAAGCTCATCACGGGTCATGCCATACTTCTCGGCATCCACAAACATAGGGAAGTAAGAGTAGTTATGATGTACACCGGGTATATCTTCCATAAAACTGATTCCTTCGACATCCTTCAAGACTTCACGATACTTGATAGCCACCTGTCGACGGGCTTCTATTGCAGCATCCACTTGCTTCAAGTTAAGTAAACCGTAAGCGGCACGCACTTCATCCATCTTACCATTAATACCCGGTGCCACAATCTCTGTTTCTCCCGCAAAACCGAAGTTTTTCAGATAATCAATGCGCTTCTTAGTCTTTTCATCATGACAAATCAACGCACCACCTTCAATCGTATTATAAACCTTCGTAGCATGGAAACTTAACGTTGACATATCACCGGCATTCAAGATTGATTTTCCATTCACTTTCACACCAAACGCATGGGCAGCATCGTAAATTACTTTCAAGCCATATTTGTCGGCTATTGCCTGAATACGTTCTGTATCACATGGCTTACCATATACGTGTACAGGCATAATTGCTGTAGTCTTTGGAGTTATGGCAGCTTCTATCTTATCCGGATCGATATTGCAAGTATCGGGATCGATATCCACAAATACAGGCTTGATACCATTCCACCACAAGGAATGAGTGGTGGCAACAAAACTGTAAGGAGTGGTGATCACTTCACCTGTAATACGCAATGCCTGCAAAGCGCACATCAGAGGCAACGTACCATTGGTAAAGAGACTAATATAAGGTACTTGCAAATATTCGCACAATGCCTTCTCCAATTCCTGATGATAATGACCGTTATTTGTCAACCACTTGCGATTCCATATATCCTGCAAATAAGGAATGAAATCGTCCAGTGAAGGAAGTAATGGAGAAGTAACTGTAATTATTTTATTTTCCATCTTACTACAATAAATATGTTTTTGATTTTCTACCTGCGTTTTAATGCAGAAAGTACTAATCGCTTGACTTCGAGATACTCGCCAAGATGCAGCTTTTCATATATAAATAGAGCTAACAATATTCCGATTAAAACTTGAACGGGCAACAGGACGTAAACAGAAATATCCCAGAAAGAAACTCCCCACATGGATGCCGCTACTACAAAAGAAATCAGGAAAGTGGGTAATATGTCTTTTATCTGTTCGCTTGTAGGATAGTTTATCAAATTGGCCGAATAATAACTATTTAAGAAATAAGCTATAAAAGAGGTCAGGACACCACCCCATAACATATATTCAATGCCATAGACAATACCTACAACAATAGGTCCCACAGCTATAATTTTCTTTATAATTTCCAATTTCAGAAACAAGTCCGAACGCCCTTTTACTTGCAGGATATTCAGGTTAATGGCATGAAGCGGATAAAGCATACCACTGAAACAGATGATTTGCAGAAAGTAAACAGCAGGCAACCATTTTTCACCTATCAAAATCAAAATCAATGGTTTCGCAACTGCCGCCAACCCCAACATACAGGCAAAAGTTATCAACATGGTAATCTTGATCACTTTCCGGTATCCTTCCCGTAATCGTTCCGGTTCTTCTTGTATGGAACTCAAAACCGGATAACTGACCCGTTGAACAACGGAGGTAAGATTACTGGAGAATATCATATTAAACTGCTCCGCACGAGTATATTGCCCCAACTGTGCAGAAGTATAAAAACGTCCGATTACAATATAATAGATATTCTTATAAATGGTATCCAACAACCCTGAAAGCAACAATTTGGAACCGAATCCAAAAAGTTCATTAAAACTCTTCCTTGAAAATTCCCATACCGGATGCCACTTGCTATATACCCATAAAAACAAAGTATTTAAAAATTGACGGGAAAGTTGCTGTCCAACCAGACTCCATACTCCCATTCCTCCCAATGCCATCCCTATTCCAATAACTCCACTGCTAACAGAAGAAATCAAAGAAACCTTGGTCTGTGTCTTGAAATCCACCTCTCTTACAAACTGAGTACGGGGAATAATGGCAAGCGCATTGATTATCAGCACCCATCCTATGATTCTTACAACCTCCACCAAAACAGGCTCCTTAAAGAATACACTGATTGCAGGGGCAGCTATATATAGAAGTACATAAATAAGAATACTGACTGTCAGATTAAAATAGAAAACAGTGTTATAATCAATCCGTTCTATACGTGTCTTCCGTATCAACGCACTGGAAAAACCACTGTCTATGATGGAGTTGGAAACTGCTATGAAAATAGCAATCATAGCCATGATGCCGTATTCTTCGGGAGTCAATAAACGGGCAAGTACAAGCCCCACCAAAAAGGTGATGCCGGAACTGGCTATATTATCAATAAAACTCCATCCAACACCATGAATGGCTTTATGTCTTAAAGAACCCGCCAAATTATATGTCCTGTTTCATTCGTCAATATACTCCCACGGATAAGGATTGTCAACCACATTCTGAAACTCAGCAATAGCTTCTTTTTGTTCAGGAGTGAGCGAAGCGGAATCCCAGGAAGCAATAATAGCACGGGCTTCATCAGCCAAAGGCTCGTCGAATACTTCACCATAGCAGACAGTGAGTAGCCGGAGCTTCAACAACGAAGCAGGAAGAACATCAAGAATATCCCAACAACGATCCAAAACTTCTTGAACATGCTTCTGGTTTTCACCGTGATCTATGAACGAAGCACTATAACCCATCAGCAGTGCAAGACAGACATTTGCCTGTTCTTCAGTAGTAGAACCTTTGGCACCAGAGTTATACAAAGCCATGGTCATGCGGTAAACTTCACCGTTACGACGGGAAAGGTCATCGCTATAGACCGGACTCCCGTCCATACCTAAATACATCAGTTCGTGCGCTGCACGCTGAAGAGCAAATGTTTCTTCGGAAAGAGTCATAACAATTTATGATTTCAAATTTATGATTTACCAGCCACCAAATGACAGCTGTTAATTATTCGATTACTTCTATAAGATCCGGATGGATAGTGGCCATGGCAACAGCAATAACCCCTTGTATTTCGATAACCACACGGCGATCACGCGCACCTTTCACTTTCAAGAAAAGCCCCTCCTGCCCTTCGAAATCACCACCGATAATACGAACTCTGGTACCCTTAAACAAATTCAGTTCATCGGGTTGGAAGTATAAGAGATGGTCGTTGTAGGTACCGGCAACAGCAATGAAACGCTGCATATCGTTGTCTGGGATAATTATTTTCTGCCCACTACGAGTATCAGTTATATATTGCAAGTAATTGATCTGTGATTTAACACGCTTCACTTCAGAAGGACAGGCATGAACAAAAACCAGATTGTGGATGACGGGCATCAAAACACGAACTTTCTTACCTTTCTTTACACTTATCTTATATTGCATCGGAATAAAGCAACCCAACTTTTCTTTTTCAAGTAGTCGCATAGCATCCAACTCCCTACGATAAGTAGCACGCATGGCATACCATATTTCGCTCTCTTTCTCCACTTCCATTTTATGATTATTTCAAAAAAGGGTGTTCTCCCGGGGCTTTGAATTTCTTGCATACACCTGAAATTCAATCATTTGCGAACGCTTTATGTAGAATATAGCAAGCTTTGCGTCCTTCTTGCCAACAGATTTTCTGTAGTAGTTCATTACCTTACAGGTAAAAAGCTATAAACGAACCAGTCACAAATAAAAAGTGTCTTTTAGACGTTCGTTTAATAGACGTCAATTATTTTTAAAAGTGGGAGATGAAGAAAATAATAAAATGAATAGATGTTAACTGATTTTTTTAGTCCCATTTTATTGCTCATAATCAGAATATTAGCATATAAAAGAAGTAATCACAAGAAGATTTTTTATCAAACATTTTGTCGTTTCCAAAAACACCTCTATCTTTGCGTCCATTAAACGAACGTTTTTTTAAACACCTTCAAAAACGAAGTTACCAATCTAATTTACAGCTATTTGAATCCAACAAAAAATTACATTCTTTTCACTTTCCTTCTCTCCATTATCATATCTGAACTTTATTTTCTACTTTTGCGACATTTTTAACTGTAAATATCAGTTAAATCCATAATTAAAATTTATGCAATATGAAAGATTTAAAAAAAAGAGAATCAGAATGAATCTGACACAAAGAAAAGGTCACATCAAGTTGTAAATCAGAGCACAAGCAGTAGTAGAACAGTAAGCAGAATTAGTATAGTCGACGAAAATTTACTGGCTGAACGGTATTATGCAGGTACAAAAACCCACATGTATGTAGGAGTTCTAAGAAGTTTCAAATTAGGCTATTTCAGAGGTCTAAATATTAACACCATAAGCGCTTTGGGAATGCATTTATACGAATCGGGTGATGGTTTAAAACACGAAAAAGGAGAAGATACTTTATTGGAACTAAGCAGTTTAATGACAGAACTAAGAAAGATATGGGCAGTGATACAAAAGGAAGATACGGAACATATAGACCCCTATGGATATGATGTAAGGATAAATCATTGATAGTTTACTCCAAAGAAAGGGCATAACTTTGCCCCGTCAACCTGACAGTGGAAGGGCTACACCCTTTCACCCGGATGGTGTAGCCCTAAGCATAAAAGGGTGTAGCTATCCGGAGCAAAAGGTGTAGCCATCACAGTAGGTTGATTATTAACAATTTATATTCAACTAAAATTATTAAAATGGAGAAAAAAATGTTGGGTCACCAACCAAATCATGTAACGAAAGAAGAAAGAGTAGAAAATCTATGGAAAAAACTTATCAGGCAAGAAACCGATTTATCCGAAGAAACCATTGCATGGATGGCACTACGCATCCGACAGTTGACCGAGTACATGCCATACGGATGTGCGCTGATAGCCTACAGAAAACAAAATGGCGAATTCTACATGGCAAGAGGAACACTTATTTATTATGAATCCGATTTCCATCGGAAATATGATATTGAGCGCATCAAAAACCATGTAGCATACTGGGATATAGAACAGCAAGGATGGAGGACCTTCCAAATTGAAAACTTCCTGGAATGGAGACCGATTGTTTAAATGAAGAATGAAAAATTAAGAATGAAGAATTATGGATTCATATTTATTACATGATGCCAATGCAGGCAATAACTTTAAAATTATGATGATGATACAAAAAGAAGGAATGAAAGGATATGGCATCTACTGGATGCTGCTTGAATTCCTGAGGTTACAGAACGGATATAAAGCCGATCTGAGGGTACTGCCTATCCTGGCACAAAAGATGAGAGTGACAGTGACTACCTCGAAGCGAATTATCTACAATTATAAACTCTTTGAGGTAGACGATACAGCCTTTTCATCGCCCGGTCTTATCCTGCGGATGAGACCACTGGAAGCCAAGCGCGAAGCGAACAGAGAGGCAGGCAAGCATGGAGGACTGGCTAACCAACAGAAAATCAGAGATGCAAAGGCAAGCAACGCTTTAGCAACAAATAAAGAGAATAAAGAAAATAAAACAGACCCCTCTATATCTCCCCAAGGGGAGACAGTGAAGAATGAGGAGATTCTTCTTGTTCCTCCAGAGTATGCACTCAACAGACAGACGCACAACTACGAAGGATTGATAGCAGAATTGGAACGGCAAAAAGTTGCATCCATAAAAGAGAAAAACGCTATTCTAAGACTGACGGACTTCGGAAGATTGGGAGGCAAAATTTGGAAAATCATCTATGACATCAACAATTCACCACAGATGAAGGCACGGATTGTTATGCCGGGAAAATATATCTTAAAGCTACTACAGAACTAGAAAATAGTAAAAAGGTTAGCTCTCCCCCAAGAGCAACCTTTTTACTATTTTCAAATCAATCAAGTTCAAACTGCTTTCTTTTATAAACAAAAATATCCAGATTTTGCTTTCTGCTTTAAACAAATTCGTATATTTGCTACATAAATCACTTTGAATATGGATAGAAAACACCATGATAACATTTCCGAATGCTAAAATAAATCTGGGACTGAACATTGTAGAGAAACGTCCTGATGGATATCATAATCTGGAAACAGTATTCTATCCCGTCCCCGTAGAAGATGCGTTAGAAGTCAATATATGGAATGAGAGCACGCAGAAGTTTCGTCTGCATCAGGCGGGATTGGAAATTGCGGGAGAAGCAGAAAATAACTTAGTAGTGAAAGCTTATAAGCTTTTAGATGAAAGATTCAACCTTCCTCCCGTAGATATTCACCTGTTCAAGCATATTCCTTCCGGTGCGGGATTAGGCGGCGGTTCATCGGACGCAGCTTATATGCTGAAATTGCTGAATGAGAAGTTCAACCTGAAATTGTCGGATAAGAACTTAGAAGAGTATGCCGCCAGATTAGGAGCGGATTGTGCCTTTTTCATCCGGAACGCTCCAACCTATGCAGAGGGAATAGGAAACATCTTCTCTCCTATTTCCTTATCCTTAAAAGGATATCAGATTGTTTTAGTAAAACCGGATATCTTTGTATCCACTCGTGACGCTTTTGCGCAAATAAAGCCTCATCGGCAGGAAATTCCATTGAAAGAAGTCATAAAGCAACCTATAGAGGAATGGAAAGAACGAATGGTGAACGATTTCGAAGAAAGCGTATTCCCTCAATTCCCCGCTATCAAAGAGATAAAAGAGAAGCTCTATCAGGAAGGAGCCGTATATGCGGCAATGACAGGGTCCGGTTCATCCGTATTCGGATTGTTCAAACCGGAATATAATAAATCTGTTAAAGAAGATTTCGGAGAAAAGACCTTTGTATACCAAGGAGCATTAAAATAAATAAAGGGACTCTTCACAACAGCATGGAGAGTCCCCCTATTCTTAATAACTTTTTATAATCCAAGAAAAGCATTAAACTGTGCAAAGATTTCTCCACAATCCCCGCGAGGTAGCCTGTAATTTACTTCTGATTTTTCTATCGGAATGTGAAATGGCGGAAAAACATCTCTCAATTTATTGGCTTTAATTTTATTGCCTGAAATTTGTTCGGCAAGTTTGTTTATATCAAGCGCATTGATTGGCCATTTATCATAGCAGTCAGAAGCTATTAATCGGGTACTACCCATAAATTCATCCCATTGCTTACAAAAAGTATCAAATTGTCTACAAAGATATTGTGCGATCCCCAAAATACGTGTATCATCCCAGTCATGAGTTCCGTTAAATACATCTGCCTTAAAATTCACTGAAACCTTCGATTCGTGATAAACATCTCCTACTTGTCTACATACTCGGTAAAAGATATCTACCGGGAAGAATTCATCTGATTTTCCTTGCAGGAGGTACATTGGTTTAGGTGCAAAACACCCCAAAACCTGCCACATCTCCACTTTTCCAATAATTCCCGGAACAATGTTACAATGGCAATGCCGTTTCTCCTTGCGGGCAACATACTCGAACGTAGAAGGATAGCCAGATGAAATCAGTACAGAGAATTTTTCAGGTACAACAGATGCCAAGAATAGTCCCAGCGCCCCTCCACCAGAATTACCACATACAGCAATCTTTTCGATATTAAAATTTCTTTGCTTTCTTATCCAATTGAGCCATCCTATGGTTTCCATAACTATCAATCCCTGTACAGTCAGTCCACACTCAAAAACTCCGGGAGCGGAATAATGTCCCATGAAATGACGTTCACCCTGACCAATATTGTCCGGTACTAATACCGCAATGCCGCTGGAAGCCAAATATTCTGCCATTTTCCGATAAGCAGGATAGAGTTTACCGTTATTTCCATGTCCGCAAGCCAGCAATACAACAGGTAAACCTTTATCCGCATCATTATTGGACGGAATATACAAATGAGCTGCACCGTAACAATTATTCCACGAAACGGATTGCAAATGCTGCACTATGAAGTCCCGATTTCGTGTGACTCCATTTATTCGGGTCTTAATCACCGGAATCCATTCCTCCTTTATGGCAAGTGACTTTCGTACAATTTCCTTAATTTCCACTCTATCTTTCTCCAACCAAGGAAAAAGTCCGGGTAAATGATGCCTTGCCTCAAAACAACTATCATAATAAACAAAAAAATCGCGTAATCCATTTGTAAACTTCGAAGCCAGATAGGCTGGTTTTTGAGCATACCCCCAACCGGCAATCAACAAAAATAGAATTACTATATTCTTTTTCATAAAGTTGTCCGTGTAATTCAATCTTAAGACTTATCTCTATTTCATTCCATGTGAAAGACCTCTATAAGTGGAATACTTATTGGAGAATTATCCGGATTGACTTCCATTATATCAGCCATATAATCCCACCATTTTTGTACAATAGGAGTATTTCCCATTTCTTGGGATGAAGCTTCTCCTTTGATCTTCTGACAAGCATAAAGGATATTGGTATCCTTATCCCAATAAATGGAATAATCATAAACTCCGTTTTCTGACAATAATTGCTTCAATTCGGGCCATATCTGTGCATGCCTTCTTTCATATTCAGCTTCGCACCCCGGCTTCAAAAACATTTTAAATGCTTCTCGTTTCATAATTATTTATTGTTTTGTATCTACTTCCAATACATATACTTGTTGGGGAACCGATTGCTTCACTTTCTCTCCGTCTCCCTGTGAGGTACATTGTACAAAAAGATGCAGCATTCCCCGCTTGTTCCACAAATTTGTATCATAACTTGGTTCCCATGCATCAACCGAAAAATCTGTCAGATCACTCACATTCCAGTTCCCTTTTGAAAGGTCACCCGAGTATGCTACCGTCACCCGGCTATTACGATCTACATCACGATATATATAATATATTCCTTTTCCCCGGGTGTCAACAGCCAAACGAGGACGTGACATAGGAATCATCTTGGTACCGCGCCCACTTAATGTAAAATCCGTATGCCTATCGGCAACCTTTACCATTTGCCAATTTCCTTTTCCTATGAAGACTAATCGATATTGCGGACAAGCATCTCCGGGTTCTTTCCAATATGCGGCAATAAAAGGATTGCCTTCTTTATCAGTAGCCATACTTGTCTGGTTTATCAACTCACTTTTCTGAGGAATTTTAAATGCATATTCTGCATTTCTCACATTAATGGGAAGATGATACCGCTCACCGGTTGACTTCTGCCAAGTGATTCCTCCATCCTTGGAACAGGCATAGCATAAATCATGGTTCGTCTCTACAGCAGACGTCTCACGCCACACCCAGGAAACATGTATGGTTCCTTTCCTGTCAACACACATTTGCCAGTATGCATTTCTCTGTCCTTCACCATCAATCAAAGTATCCTGCAAGCGCTTCCACTGGCCTTTCCGCACATCGTACCTATTCAGTACAAGATTGCCCTGACCGGACTTACCCAAACGGTAAGCAAACAGCAAATCACCATTTTTCAATGTATAAAATTCGGGATAGGTCACCTTCCTTTCATCTTTACCCAACATAGATTGCAACGTATCCAGCCGGAGGGAATAAGCCTCCACACTTTTACAATATTGCAACGGAGCATTGTGATGATTGAAAGCCACATGCAGATAACCTTTACCGTCGATACCAATACTGATAACGTTGTGGGCATCCTCGCATTTTCCTTTATAAGGTGAACGGAGTATTTCAAAACGGTCGTTTCCTAAACGGCGTTTCCCCAACGTCAGATATCCATCTTCGTCATAATAGGCAATAAATTGCATATTTCCTTTCGAAGTAACGGAGTTTGTCCGAAAAATGGCAGTATTAACAGACGTACTGCTATATCCCATACCAGCTTTGACCAGTTTCTGAGCATGTAACAGAGAGACACTCCCCAACAGCCCGCATATGAGTAACAAAATATTTCTATACATAATATTTATGCTATTTCAATTTATATATTTCCGAAGCGGCTAACAAAAAGCAGCCTACTGCAAAATCCTCCGGTTCATGTATACAATCGTAAGTTAAGGGCTGACCGGCCTTAGGACTATTACTTCTCCCTTGCATATATCCCAATGCACCATTCGGATGCATACAGTCCTTTACCAAAGCATTCCAAGCTTTCAAGGTCATTGGCAGATATTCGTCACGATCCAAAATACCGTTCCTTATTCCCCATGCCAAACCATATACAAATAAAGCGGTACCGGTACCTTCCTTTCCACCAAAATTACCGGGATCATGTAGGCTTACATTCCAAAAACCGTCTTCGCGCTGGCAAAGTTTAATGGCCTTGCTCATCTGCAAAAAGTCTTTCAGATAATCCTTGTAATGCTTATCTTTTCGGGGAATCAGATTCATGACACGCGCCAGCGCAGCGTATGCCCATCCATTGCCCCTGGACCAGTAGCAGTCTCGTCCGTTAGGCTCTTTATAAGGCGGGGCAAATCTCTTATCGCGATACCAAAGCCCGTCTTTACGATTGTACAACCCCTTATCGCCATGATGGTTGCGTGTGAATGAATACAAATCCCACATCTTGTCATAATAAGATTGTTCTCCAGTCAGTCTGCCCAACTTAGCAAATACAGGCATAGACATCTGGATGGCATCTACCCACCACCAGTCATCGTTCTGAGGTGTATTCACCATCATGTCAATGGATAATTTTATATCCTTGATTTTATTAGGATCATCAGGACAAATGTTATACAAATCAATATAAGTCTGCCCACAACACTGATTGTCTGCATGACGAGTAACAGTCCCTTTATCCAACCCCCATTTATGGAATTCCGCCCATTTCAATGCATAATCGTAAAATTCCTTTTGGGGATAAATAGCATGAAAAGCCATCAAACCTTCAAAATATACAGCCCTCGTCCATATATTGCTTGGCCGTAAGGTATGTACAAATGTAGGTTGACAAGGATCCGGATATTTGACCATAAAATAATTATTGGCCAACAGCATGTGTTTCAAAGTTTCTTCCTGCTTCGGTATTTGCTGTGAATACAGCGCAAGAAAATTAAAGAACACAATAATCGGTAGAATTACAAACTTGTTTTTCATAATAAACATTTCATTAATCAAAATTAAAAATCAGACTCCGCTACAAGCCAGAAAGCCTCCGTCAATTGGTATGGTAATGCCGGTTACAAAGCCGGAAGCTTCTTCATTGATAAGCCAGTTCATACAACCTACCAGCTCTTGCGCTTCCCCAAAATGCTTCATGGGTGTTTGACGCAAAATGTTACTTCCCCTTTCCGAAAAGTTACCATCCGGAGTCATCAACAGCTTACGGCTCCTGTCATTCAGAAAAAATCCCGGAGCAATGGCATTCACACGTATATGGGCCGGTGCCAGATAGGTAGCCAACCATTGGGTGAAATTTGCAATACCTGCTTTGCTCAAAGCATAAGCCGGTACCCGCGACAAAGGCCGATAAGTATTCATTGATGCAAAATTGATGATACATCCTTTGCCCAACCGAACCATATCCGGAGCAAAAACCTGACAAGGAATAACCGTGCCCATAATATTTACATCAATCACATCCAAGAAACGGCTCATGTCCAGATTAAAGAAACCGCGCAATTCTCCTTGCTCCTCTTCCAATTCCCGTTCGTTAAATTCATTGATATTAGTCACTGCCTCCGGCTGGTTACCTCCCGCCCCGTTAATAAGAATCGAACATGCACCAAACTGTTCGTTAATCAAAGCATGTGCCCTCTTTACTTCCGCTAAATTACGAACATCACACGAAACAGACAAAACATTCCCATCCGTCTCTTTTATCATCTTCTCCGTCTTCCGCAACTTTTCCAGACTACGACCTATAAGGGCTACTCGATAGCCCTTCCGAGCCAAGTCTACAGCTAACTCCGAACATAACGTACCACCGGCTCCCGTAACGACAGCCACTTCTTCTTTTTTTATATTGTTCATACCTATTTCCTCCAATTTTTACAATTTCTATAACAAATGTCTCTTACTATATCGCCTAATAAAGTCATATCCGACGGGAACTCTCCGCTGACTACCTTTTCACCAATAAACCGGCAAAGCACCCTGCGGAAATATTCATGACGCGAGAAGGAAAGTACACTCCGTGAATCTGTCGTCATACCAACAAAACAGCTCAAAAGTCCATAAGAAGATAGGGACTGCAATTGTTGCGTCATTCCTTCCAAATGATCATTGTACCACCAGGCAGGACCAAATTGCACTTTTCCTAAAATACCACTGCCCGAATATGAACCGGTCAGTGTGGCAAAAACAGCATTGTCCGCCGGATTTAATGTATACAAAATGGTCCGAGGCAACGAATCCTCCTCATTCAATGTGTCTAGGAAGCAAACCAAACTGTTCACATCGCACGCCGAACCGATCGCTGCATATCCTCCCGCCGGACCAAGCCGTGTCCGCAACTGAGTATTGGTATCCCGTTTGGCCCCAATATGTAATTGCATGTTCCAGTTTCTCCGTGCATAGCAGCGCCCCATGAACAACAAGACATACGACTGTAATTTCACCGTTTCCGCAGGAGAGATTTCCCCAATCTGCAACAATTTACCGAATAAGGACGAAGCCTCTCCCGATAAAACCGGTACAAACCTGAAACCCGCATCCAAAGAATGGTCGGCGTACTCGCATCCTGCATCAGAAAAAAGGTTCAGACGAATATCTATTGCATTCAGATAATCTTCCAGACACTTTATTTTCATACCTGAAAGCTCCGCTAACTGCGAAACGAAATCCTTGAAAGAAGGAGTTGTAAAAGAAATTACCGAATCCGCCCGCAGCGAAGGCTTCACTATAATATTCTGAGGTTGTAGGGATGCCTGGCGATGCCAAGTGAAATCGGCCAATAAATCATCGGAAGTACATAACATTTCCACCCGACATTTCTTCAAGATGTCCAGCATTCCCCATCCCGGCTGCCGGAGGATGTCATTGCACACCTTCCATATCTCCCCCGCATTTTCCCGATTCAAGATTTCGTCAATACCGAAAAAGCGTTTTAACTCCAGACATGACCAATGGAACAAAGGATTACCAATGGTACGTGTGAATATGGAGGCCCATGTATCATACCGTTCTTTACCGGATATGCCAACCCCTGTAATCATCTCTTCGTCAATACCGGCTATACGCATCACACGATGTTTGTAAGGATCAGCATGAATCCACAATTCTGCCAAATCAACGAATTTATGATTTTCTGCCAGTTTTCGCGGGTCCAGATGGTTATGAAAGTCTATAACCGGAAGATTTTCAGCAATCTCATGATAGAGTTGCCTAGAAATACGGGTCGTCAGCAGAAAATCCTCATTAATAAAACTATCCATATTCAAGCTGCTTTAAAAATAGCCACCATTCTTTACCATCTCCTGAGCAGAAAAGCCTTCATGTACCCAAGTACGCATCTCCCTCTCCTGCTGCTTGATAGCTTCAGCTCTCAACAATACGTCATAGGCGATGCTACGCGGAATGGCTACCACACCATCCACATCACCAAAAATGACATCTCCCGGCTTTATATAAACTTTTCCAATCCTAACCGGTATATTATATCCTGTTATTTTAGTTCTCCCTAAAGAACCGTTCGAACTGCGGTAACGGTAGAATATAGGAAAGTCTTGCTTCAATACCTGAATCGTATCACGCAGCCCACCGTTGACCACAGCACATCTTGCTCCGCGGGCTATAGCGGAAGCTGTCATTACCTCTCCCCAATGAGCTGCTTCATCTTCATTACCTGCGTCCCATACCACACAACAATTTTTCGGCATATCATCCAGCATCTGTGCCCTGATATCCATTTCCCCCTTGACAGTGGGGTCCGGATTACTGCGAATAGTGAATGCGATGCCTGCCGCACGCATTTCAAACTGCAATGGTAAGATAGTAATCGGCAAGGCTTGATCCATCAATGTGGCTTCACGCAAAACATCGTTTACGGCTCCTGTATAAAGATTTTCGTAACGTTCACACAATTCTTGATCTGAAATCGGAAACTCTATACCATCTATCCTATCCAATTTCTCAATCAATTTCTCTAACTTCATTAAATTATTGTCCATAATCATTTTTATTCTTCTAATAAACCTTTTAAATATCCTGTCGCAAATATATGTCCCAGCATCTCATACGCCGGATTTTCTCCTGACTCACCAGCCATAACAGGAGCATGGTCTGTACGGATCACTCCATCAAACCCAATTTCCTTATATGCACGCATGCAGGCTTTCATGTCAGTCTGCCCTTCATCATGGAATGTCTCTTCAAAAGCATCTGCATCTCCACGTATATCTCGGAAATGGACAAAGAAAATCTTCCGACCGAAATGTCTTATCAAAGAAGGTATGTCCTCATTCATGGCAGCAAAAGAACCCTGGCAAAATGTTATCCCGTTGTAATCGCTGGGATAAAGTTCTAAGGCTTTGTCGAAATTCTCTACATTTCTAAAGATACGCGACACTCCCTGCAAGGAAGGTACCGGAGGATCATCCGGATGAAGAGCCAGTTTCACTTTACACGCTTCTGCTACGGGCAATACCTTATCCATAAAGTATTTATAATTATCCCATATCTGTATGTCAGTCTGTGTCCCAGCTTCAGTCAACTGAGGGGCTGCCTGCATCAATTTTGAATCAAATGCCGTTACCAGTGCCCCACCTCTCCCCTTTTTAGCAAAAGAGGTGCGATACCAGCCGGATTGAGGCATGAAATTGTAACATAAAACAGGAATATCCAAAGCCCCCATATTTCTCAGTACTTGCTTGAATATCTCTATTTCTTCATCCCTGCCCGGCAATCCCAGCTTAATCTTATAATGGGGAGGAGCCGGTTCAATCACTTCAAGCTTCAGACCTGCATCATTCAAACTCTCTTTAGCATAAAGCAGAGCCTTGAAATCCCACGGTTTCATATAATACCGTTCGGCAGGCAATGCCGCTACCGCATATTCTACACCCAATTGGGTTGCAATCTTCCACTTTACCGATGGCAAAGTAGGTAAATACCATGCTAGTTTCATTATTTACTTTTTTATTTTCAATTTATAAACAACACATAGAGTCACTGCCAGTAAAAGACTCAAAATGCCGGCGCATAAACTCAAATCTCCACCCATAGAATGCAGATTTGGAATGCTCATTCCTATAAAAAGCCCACCGGATACAACAAGAGATACCAACAGTAATATCATCAGTGCTTTAACATATTGCGATGAAATGGAAGGAACCTTTTTAGAGTCTATATTCACACTCAAGGCATCAAATAGTTCATCCACTTTCACTTTGTCTTTCATATCCATCTGCCCATAAACCGGCAGATAATAAAGAACCAAACAAACTATTAACTCGATAAGTGTTGCCATCTCCCAATCCACTTCGGGAAGTGCATTCAAGACAATCCCTACTACAATTCCAGCACTGATCGTAATTATAGCCGCCTTGGCATTCGGCTTGCGGCTTACAATACCCAATACCAAAGGAATACCTATAGGAATACAGAATATTCCCGTAAACAGTTTATTGGCTTCAAAAGCTCCTCCAAACCCTTCGATATAGATAGCACCTACTGTAATCAGTGCTCCGATAACCAATGTAGACCAACGAGCCACAACCAGAAGGCGTTTTTCAGCAGCTTCCGTATTAAACAACCGCTGATATACATCCTTTGTAAAAACACTCGACATAACATTGTACTCGGCATTCAGTGAAGACATAGTTGCCGCAAACATCGAAGAAAACATGATACCCATAATACCGGCAGGAAGCAAGCGAATGGCAACCGATATATAGGACATCTCCGGATTCTCCAGTTCCGGAACTATTAAAGAAGAGGCAACAGCCGGAATGAGGAATATCGGGGTAAACACTAAAAAGAGGATACCCGTCAGAACTCCCATTTTCTTAGCTGCTTTTTCGTCTTTCACACAAAAAAATTTCTGAATAAATGTCCAGTTCTCATTGTATTTTATCATCGTCATCACATAATAGATTGCCAACCAGAAAAATGCTCCTTTGGGACCATTAAACCACGTCATCTTCTCAGGGATCTGTTGATAAAGTCCACCGATACCTCCCACTTCACGTAAGGACACGGGCAACAGTACACAGGTAATAAGTATTAAGATCACAAACTGTACCGTACTCATAATCGTTACAGTCCAGATACCGCCAATAATATTGAACAGCGTAACAATTACACCCGAAATGATGATGGCCCATTCCAATGACAGAGGAGTGACTACAGTAATGAACACACCAATAGCATACAACCGCACCATATTGTCTAACAGCCTCACCAGTAATCCTACCCACGTCATTATTTCACGAACAGAGAAACTATAACGCTGTTCCAAATATTCGATGGGAGTGACGCAACCAGTCCGCCGCCAACGTCCGCCAAGCCACAGGCTGCCAATGATACATGCCGGTACAGTGGACCAAAATACCGTAACAGAGACCAACCCGTACTCGTAAGCAATCCCGGCATAAGCCACGAAGACAAACGTACTGAACAATCCCATAAAATTGGTAACGGTAGCCATCACCCAGGGGATAGTGCCATTTCCCTTGAAATAAGCACCGACATCTTTGATAAACCAACCGAAAGACAGCCCTATCCCCGCCATCAATAATATATAAACACCAATGGCCCAATAATCCAGTTCCTGTAATTGTAACTCCATAGCCATTATTCATATTTGATTAAGCTCTGGTCAACGACCATAATCGGAGAATCATATACCGGAAGATTGCTAAAACAATACTTGTCTCCGTGCTTACTTATATCACCGTCAGGAATCTTATAAACTTTACCAGTCAACAAATCTACCCATACAGGATTCTTAAATTTTCCCCCGGCCACTTCCACATCCACCGGGGTAGGCTGATTGAAGTTTGTAGGAGTAGCTTCATCGTACCATATCAGGAATGACTGTAATTCACTCTTTTCATCTTGATAGGCAAAAAGACTATAAGGATAATCCGTCTTTACCTCAAACCTATGTACATCTACCGAATGCTGTAACAAATCGAACACCGAAGCCAGATGTTGTACGGCATAATAAACCACCTTTGCCCGAACAACCTGGTTTTGTTCATTAGTTTCCAACAGGCCTTTTACATTTTTCTTCTTGATGGCATCATTACCGCCATAGTTCATATCTGCAATACTGAATATCCCGGTAGCAATATCCCGCCCGTGATCACCGAGCATTCTTCTCAAAGCCCATTTGGCCTGCGAGACTTCCGACCATTGATAAGCTCCTAAAGCTCCACCCATATATCCTTTGGATGGTGCACCGTTCTCACCTTGCCACAATTTGATATGATCTGAATATTTTTGTATAACTTGCCGCATCTTCTCAACCTTCGGATACACATCTTCCGGCCGGAACACATACTGATGATACGAAATCCAATCAAAAAGTTCCAATTTCCCGCGTTCCTTAAAATCTTGCATACATTTCTCCAGAAATTCTGCATCGGCAAAGGCCAATGCCAAAGCAGCGATCTTAGCATCCGGCTCTATTCGCTTTATAATTTCTGCCGTACGAATATTCAGGTCCGTCAGACTCTTATAATCCTTGATCTGTTCTTTATTGATATCCGGCTCATTCCAGATTTCCCATTCATAAACCTTACCTTTATAATGAAGAGCCATAGCCTCCACCCATCTGTTCCAAGCAGTTTTTCCCTCTTCGGAAGTAGGCCAACCTCCTTTCAGATAGGGGGTTCCCCCACCTTCATAGATGGGGTTCCCATAAGATGCCTGTAACCAGATTTTTATTCCACGTCCAACTGCATCATTTATGATGGAATCCAACCAGGCAAAATCATAAACTCCCTTTATCTTTTCTGTTTTGGCCCATCCGGCTTGCAACCGTATCTTTTTAAGACCCAAAGGAACGATATATTCTTTATACTGATGGTAGTCGGCATAATCCCTATCCAGCACCTCGCATCCTAAAGTCAGATCGTTTTTTACCTCATGAATACTTTTAGGAGATAGTACACCGATCACTTCATACGGTACGGCAAGATTCGTTTTCACCCGTCCTTCACTAACCGGTGTATGGGTACATGAGCTTACAACCCAAAGCAGCAAAAAATGACATAAAACATTTATTTGATTCCTCATTTTCAATTCCTTTTAAAAAATTATAGTTAGAAACTGTATTATTCTTGTTTATTATATCAGTAGTTCCTTAGTTCTTATAACCTGGATTCTGTTCCAATACAGCATCTTTATTGGCTTCTATTGCACTGTAAGGTATCGGAAACAGTTCATGATAATCTTCCACACGAGGTCCGTTGAGCGTATTGTATTTACGAACACGTTCTACATACTTGCCCAATCGTCCTAACGTAATTCTGCGGAATTCCTCATATACCAATTCGCGTGCACGCTCATCCAGAATATAGTCTATGGTGACCTCCGATGCAACTACTTCAGATGTATGAGCACGGTTCCTTACTTCATTGATATCGTTTGCTGCCTTTTCTTTGTCTCCTTTCATTAAAAAAGCCTCTGCCCGTAGCAGATAGGTTTCAGCCAAACGTAGCATATATTGGTCCAGATAAGTAGCACCGGCAGTCGATTTCAGTGTTTTCAGTGCCGGATCGGCATACAGGGCTTCAGGATGTTCACCCGGAGTTGTAATCTTAGTTGGCCACGGATACCAACGCCAAGACTGTTCTTCCAAAAGTTTACTCTTCGTTTCAGGAGCAATAATACTTTTACCATAATACTTGGAAGTAGGCAAATCATAATAAGCATCACGTACCACATTGTATTTGGAATTACGCATATCATTGCTAAAATCGTCGCCCCATACCTCATACAACCACCAATGGGTATTTGACATATTGGAAACTCCACGCCCCCCCACATTGGCATCCGAACGACCATTCGAAGAAAGGAAAGCTTTCTTTCCTTCCGGATCAGTACATGAATATGTCACTGGTGCGGCAAACCGTTCCAGATAATAGGGACGATAAGAAGTTGAAGTCAGATAACCACCTTCTACATCCGGCTCCATCTGAATTACCCATAATGCTTCCGTATTACCCGAAGTTTTTCGGTTCTGATTTTTCCTTCTGAATAGATCCCAATAGACATCTCCTTCTTCCGATTTGTGAGACCCGAACCTGACTTTCATCAAACCTGTATTGGGATTATCAATCACTTCAGAAGCTAAACGAATAGCATCATCGTAGAGTCCCAACGATATACAGGTCTCAGCAAGGTAATGTTTTGCCACTAGATTGGAAATCTTTCCATCAACTACAGTATGAATGTCAGGAAGTACAGTTGTTGCTTCCAGGAAGTCATCATACATAGCTTTCAATACTTCCTCTTTCGAGTTCCGGGTGAAGTCCGTCTTTGGAGAGACATTTTCCTCAAGCACTAACGGAACACCACCGAAAATATAAACCAACGTACGATAACCGAATGCACGGAAAAATTTGGCCTCGGCAGCCACTTGGGATTTTTGTTCCGCGTTCAGTGAACTACCTTCTATACGACTGATGATGGTATTGGCATTATTAATCAGGTTATACTCACGATCCCATACGTCTGCCACACCAGCTTGCTGAGGAGTGAGCCAGTCTTTAAGATTGCCCATGAAATTATTATTGTCACGCGCATTCTTGGCTACATCTGTTTCCTGAAAGAAGACGAAATCACTATTATAGAAATTCGCACGTACTTTCGCATACAAACCTGTTAAGGCTGTTTCATAATCGGCATATGTATTATAGGCATTCTCCGGACTCAGGAAGTCCAGCGGCTTCTCTTCCAGAAAGCTGCTTTCGTTACAAGAGAAAACAAAACATGAGAATAAAAAGGCAATTCCTGCATTAAAAATATTCTGTCTCATAATTCAATCTGTTAAAAAGTTAAATCTATACCAAAAGCATAAGTACGCATTACGGGATAAGAGTCTGTGGTGAAACCAATACCGGCTTCAGGATCCCAACCATCCCAACCTGTAAAAGTCAAAAGGTTCTGTCCGCTAATAAAAAGCCTCAGATTACTCACACCTAACTTTTTAGTCCATCGCTGATCAAAGTTATAGGATAACGATACATCTTGCAAACGGACAAAGCTGCGATTTTGCATCCGATTCGTATCTACGGTAGGAGATAGCCAAGCTGTTGCAAACTTAGCATTTGGATTTCTTGGTGACCAATAATCATAGGCAGTCAGCCAACTCAGGTTCTCGGCATTACCTATCGACTTTCCAATATAATCAGGTTTGGCAATCTTCGACCGATATCCGTTCTTACCTCCCTGAATGGTATTGATGAAAAAACGTAATTCAAACCCTTTATAGCTAAAATCATTGGAAATACCCATCATGTAAGCCGGTTCTTTATGCCCTAGAATCCCCCTGTCTTCACCAGCCGTAATCTCTCCATCGCCATTCTGATCCTTAATTTTATAGGTTCCGGGATAAAAACCCTTCATAATAGTACCATTCTCTTTATCTGCCAACTGCCAGATACCTTCCACTTCATAGTCATAAATGGTTCCCAACGATTCTCCGATAAACAGTCCGCTGGCTACCAAGTCATCTTCTTTACCGTCTCCATCAGTATCCTGTCCCAGTAAAGAAACCACCTTGTTCTTATTCGTTGAAAAATTCAGCCGGACATTCCATTGAAAATCTTTTGTTTTCACAGGAGTACCACCGAGTACTATTTCCAAACCTGTATTCTGTAACTTGCCCACATTGCTGCGTACACTGGAAAATCCGGTCATCGTCGGAATAATAACATCCCATAACAGATTCTTTGTGGTAGCTCGGTAAAAGTCTATACTTCCAGTCAGCCTCTCCTTGAAAAAGGAAAAGTCAATACCAACATTATACTCAGCTGTCGTCTCCCACTTTAAATCTTTATTGGACATGCGCATAACAGTAGAACCGATGGACGTACTTGCACCATCGCCAAAAACATATTTCGAGCCTGCATTCAGTTCAACCTTTGCTAAGGAACTGTAACGTGAAGTTTGGTTACCCGTCACACCAAAACTAGCTCTGAGCTTGAGATTATCCATAAATTCCGCTTCGGACAAGAACGCTTCACGAGACAATACCCAACCCAAACCAACAGAAGGAAACAGACCGAACTTGTGATTCTCGGCAAAGCCACTAAAACCATCACGACGTAATGTAGCTGTTAACAAATATTTGCTATCATAATTATAAGATGTACGAAGCATTTGATAAAGGTTGCTCTCCTTATAAGCTGACGAACGTATGGTTTGTATGATAGCCTGTCCCAAATCATTATAACCAGTTACCGTACTAGTATATTGTTGTCCTTTTGCCAGGGTATTGTCATAGGCCTGCCTGCTAGCACCATACACAAACGTTGCATTAATAGCATGCTTACCAAAAGAATTGGTATAATTTACAATATTATCCAGCAACCATACAGATGAATTATCGTGCTGCTTTGATGCTTCTCCTTGTTGACTGGCCTCATACCGACTATAATTATATAAATTCTTGGCATCAAGCGTATAATTATAATTCAAGCGATAGGTCAATCCTTTGATCCAAGGTATACTAACCAGTCCATAAACGGTTGTATTTATCTGATGACGCTTGTCTGAATTTTCGACCATATATTCCAAGAAAGGATTCATAGTTAAAGTTCCATTCGGATTGGTAATCCACTCACCATCCGCATCCTTGGGAGTCACTACGGCCGGCATACGAATAAGAGCATTCATATTGGGGGACTCTCCGGAATAGTCCAAAACGGAGAAAAAAGTATTAGTACCCACCTTCAGCCAAGATGTAGCTTGCACATCAATATTAGCTCTGAATGTAGTACGCTTATATTTGTCATTCTTTACAACTCCTCTTTGATTGGTCCAACTACCGGAAAGGAAATAAGAAACATGTTCGCTACCACCATTGATATTCACCATATTAGTAAATAAATGCCCAGTCTGCATAGCTTCATCCCACCAGTTAAAATCTGTACCATTCTCTATTCCATCCAACTGTTGCACATTCAGTTGTGACTTGGAAAAATCCCAGTCCGGATTTGGAACTAAATAACCGGATTCCTTGGTATAGGCTGACTCATATTCGATATCACGTACTTTCTGCATCCATTCTTCCCGGTTCAATGGCCGGTAATCGACTGTCGGATTACTGAACGCCCAACTACCTGAATATGATATCTTCGGTTTTTGAGCTCTTTTACCTTTTTTAGATGTAATCATCAATACACCATTAGCTGCTTTCGCACCATAAACAGCCTTACTGCTCGCATCTTTCAATATATCAATGGATTCAATATCACTCGGATTAATATCAGAAATGCGCCCACCATATATAATTCCATCCAATATAATTAAAGGAGAAGTACTACCATTAATAGTGGTTTGTCCACGCACTCCGATTGAAGGATCCTCACCAGCTGAATTGGTCTGCCCTATTTGCAATCCAGCCACCGTCCCATGCAAAGATTGCATAATGCTTGTATTCGGCGAATCTTTCATTACATTCAAATCCGCTTTAACCACAGAACCAGTCAAATCTGATTTTTTCATGGTTCCATAACCAATCACAACAACTTCACTTAAGGTTTTTGAATCCTCAACCAATGAAACATTAATCATGTTTTTCTCTCCTACCGGTACCTCCTGGCTTATGTAACCTATATACGAAAATACCAAAGTAGCAGTTTTAGAAACAACCAAAGAATAATTTCCGTCCAAATCGGAAATCGTACCTACGGAACTCTCATTTTTTACCGTAACATTCACGCCTACCAAAGACTCTCCGGTACCGGCATCCACAATTTTGCCTTTTACACCATGCTGAGCAAAAGCCGTGGTGCAAACAAACATACACAGTAACAAATAACACCTTGTTTTCATAATATAAAATTTAATTTTTCAATGCAAAATTACTATTAGTCTTTTAGGATCAAAATAATCAGCAGAAAAAAAATGCGATTTCTGCTGTAGAACATAAGAATAAGCCATCAAAAGGGCTCTACACGAGGCCATACACACAATAGTAGTTAAAAACAAAACATAAAAATTGGCAATAGAATTATAATTCCTAATTTTGCATTATAAAACTATTAAAAAATAACTTTTATATTATAGATATGATACAAGTCATACATCGGGCCCTAAGCATTCTTGAAGTAATAGCTTCCAGCCCCAAAGAAGACCTAAGCTTGTCCGAAATTGCAGATTCACTTCAATTAAACCATGGAACATGTGCCAACATATTAAAAACATTGGTAAACAGAAACTATGTAGAACAGATAGGCGCAAAGAAGGGATACAAACTAGGCTATATGGCTTATCAATTAACCAACTCATATACCTATTATGCTGAACTGAAAGAAATTGCAAAGCCTCTTATTGAACGGCTTCGGGATAGTATAAATGAAACGGTTATTCTCTCCATTATTGAAGGGGGGAAACGAATTTTATTATATGAAGCAGAATGTACCCATGAAATCCAGGTCAGAACCACTCAAGAATCCAGCGTTTATAAAGCTACTACCGGAAGAATGATACTAGCCCACTACTCCCTAAAGGAATTAAACTATTTCACTGGAAAATACGGATTACCCGATAAAGAATTGTGGCCGGAAATAAAGAATACACAAAATCTGGTTGCTGCCTTAAGTGAAATTAGAGCTAAAGAAGTGGAAATCACTTCCAATGCCAACCATGTTGTTAGCCTAGCAACTCCTATTTATAAAAACAAGACAATCATCGCAAGTCTGGGGATTTATTTGCCAGATATTCGGTTTGACGAAACTACTAAAATAAAGATTGTCGAAAAACTTAAAGAAACGACTTTTTTACTGAATAAGGCAATAGAAGAACAAGAAAAAAAATAAGCCCTGTCTCCCGACAAGGCTTATTCACAACACAAACACAAAATAAAACACGACAAAACTACTATGCAATCTTACCTGTCTATGCCGGGGAGGCATAAGTACTAGTTACGGATATTCACATATACATAAACAGCGTCAGGCTGATTTGCAACATATAAACAAATGCGGGGAAGCATTTGTTCATTTCCTATTTGTTAATAAAAACAAAAATCTCTTTTATCGCTTATTGAATACCTCTCTCACGAAGCTTCAATTGCCAGTTCCATGCAGAACGCAATGTATCTTCGATGGTTTCAACAGCTTTCCAACCCAACTCTTCATTAGCGAATTTAGGATCGGCCCATACCTTTTCAATATCTCCCGCACGACGACCGACAATCTGATAATTCAGTTTCACACCGGTTGCCTTTTCGAAAGCGTTAATCAATTCCAATACTGAAAGACCGCGTCCCGTTCCGATATTAAACACTTCCACTGTTTCCTTTTGTTTCTTTTCCAAAATACGGCGGATAGCGATAACATGTGCTTTTGCCAAATCGACTACATTAATGAAGTCGCGTATACAAGAGCCATCGGGCGTATCATAATCATCACCAAAGACGCTCAGTTTCTCACGGATACCGATAGCGGTCTGGGTCAGATAAGGTATCAAGTTCTGAGGCACACCATTGGGTAACTCACCAAGCAATGCTGTCGGATGCGCACCAATCGGATTGAAATAGCGCAGCAAAATTGCATTGATAGGAGCACCTGAAGCCACTGTATCGCGAACGATTTCTTCATTGATCTGCTTCGTATTACCGTAAGGAGATTCAGCTTTCTTAATCGGGGCTTTCTCCGTTACCGGCAATTCGTCCGGCTGACCGTAAACTGTACAAGAAGAAGAGAACACAATACCTTCCACTCCGTGCTTTGGCATCAACTCAAGCAGGTTAATCAATGAAACCAGATTATTGCGATAATAAAGCAATGGTTTCTGAACCGACTCGCCTACAGCCTTACTGGCTGCAAAGTGGATGATGGCTTTAATGCCTTTATATTTAGTAAACACAGCGTCAAGACCAGCGAAATCCAAACAATCCAATTTCTCGAATGCAGGACGAATACCTGATACTTTTTCGATGTTATCAACTACATCGGCGCTAGAGTTTGACAAATTATCTATTATCACTACTTCATAACCTGCGTTTTGAAGTTCTACTACAGTATGTGAACCAATATAACCAGTTCCACCTGTAACCAAGATTTTTTCTTTCATCAGTGATTTATTCTTATAGGTTATCATCGTTGTGGCGGCAAATTTAAGGAAATTAATTTTAGATAAAAAGAAAAAAGAGTATTTTTTTAGTTTAAATTAAAAAGGGGCAGAATTTCTTCTACCCCTTATCTATTACTGAATGTTCTTTTTTTCAGATCTTTACTACACCGGAGAATCCCATGAAAGCCATAGCCAAAAGACCGGCTGTAATTAAAGCAATCGGAGTTCCTTTCATGCCTTTCGGAATATTCACCAAACTCATCTGTTCACGCAATCCCGCAAAGAGTGTCAGTGCCAAGCCAAAGCCAATAGCAGTAGAGAATGCATAAACTACACCCGTCAACAGGTCATAATCCTTTTGAATTACAAGAATGGCCACACCAAGAATACAGCAGTTTGTAGTAATCAAAGGTAAAAATACACCCAGTGCCTGATATAGGGAAGGTGATACTTTTTTAAGAATGATTTCTACCATCTGAACCAAGGCTGCAATTACCAAAATAAAGGTAATTGTTTGCAGGTATTCCAAACCGAAAGCATCAAGAACAAACTTTTGAATAAGGAATGTCACTATAGTAGCAATAGTAAGTACGAATGCTACAGCAGCCGACATACCCAATGCAGTTTCCACTTTCTTGGATACTCCGAGGAACGGACAAATTCCCAAGAATTGTGACAACACGATGTTGTTAACAAAGATTGCCGAAATAAATATCAATATATATTCCATACTAAGTTCTTAATTATGCTTTTTTAAAGCTGTTAATCAATGCAATCAGATAACCCAACGCGATGAACGCACCCGGTGCAAGTACGAATATCAACATACCGTATTCTTCAGGAAGAATAGTCAGATTGAAGATTTTACCTGTTCCCAGAAACTCACGTACAGCACCCAACAGAGTAAGAGCCAAGGTAAAACCAAGTCCCATTCCCAAACCATCGAAGAAAGAAGCTACCGGAGTATTCTTTGCAGCAAAAGCTTCGGCACGTCCCAGTACGATACACTTTACCACAATCAGCGGAATAAACAGACCC
>OGXE01000217.1_pt1 | contig 49685 bp, 40 predicted proteins | sample 1576181 | NCBI WGS metagenome assembly OGXE01 (sample SAMEA3541478, study PRJEB24748) | human gut metagenome | biome: human gut; feature: human-associated habitat; material: faeces | place: China | collected 2012 | reverse complement strand
CGAGCAGCGGCCCGTCGGGGTATTCGCGGTAGTTCATTGCGGAACTGCGGCTCGTATTGCGGTTCTGGTAGAGGCGGTAGGTGAAGTCACCCGTGATGCTCAACGTCTTGAACGGCGTGATGACCAGGCGTGTCGTGTTCGAGAAGTCGTTCGAGCGGTCGACGTTGCGGTGCGTGCCCTCGTTGAGCAGGATGTGGCGTCCGTTGGCGATCTTGTAATCGAGATACGGCGTGCTGTAAAGCCACGATCCGTCGGGGTTCTTCATGGGGAAGTTGGCCAGTGCGTGGCGGGCGCTGTAAGCGATGGTGTTGTCTACGCTGCCGTCTCCCAGAGACTTGTAATTCGACGAGAAGAACGACGTGTTGTTCGAGAGCGTTGCCCACCGGTTGATCCGAAAATCGAGTTTCGCACGCAGGTTGTACTTGTTATACACGTCGGGATGTGCGCGCTGAATACCTTCCTGGCGGTCATAGGCGCCCGAGACGAGGTATTTGATGTCCTTCGTGCCGCCGCTGAGCGAGATGTTGTGCTGCTGCACGGGCCGACGCTGCTGGAAGAGCATGTCCCACCAGTCGTAGTTGCCGTAGTAGACCCACTGTTTGCGGCCGTTGCGGATCTCTTCGACGACCCACGGACGGTCGGGATGCTCGGTCCTGTCGTTCACGCGCGCCAGCAGCTGCTGCATGTCGTGATCGTTGTATTTGACATAGTTCGTTCCGGAGTCGGCCTGCCAGAACTTGTTGACCGTATAGACCGACCAGTAACCGCGGTTCTCGTAGTCGGTCGAGGTCGTGGCCTCCTCCCAGCCGAAACGGCCGCTGTAACGCACCGTCGCCTTGCCGTCCTGGGCCGAGCCGTTCTTGGTGGTGACCAGGATGACGCCGAAGGCTGCGCGGGCGCCGTAGCTACCAGTTAAAACAGATAAAATAGCAGTTACAATTGTAATTCCTGCAGAAGGTCCATCTTTTGGAGTTGCTCCTTCTGGGAAGTGAAGGTGAATATTTTTCTTTTCAAAAAACTCAGGATTTTCAAGTTTGTATTTATCAAGGTTAGCTTTAACATAAGTGAAAGCTACTTGAGCAGATTCTTTCATAACATTTCCTAAAGTACCAGTTAAAGAAAGCTCTCCTTTTCCAGGAATAGAAACACCTTGAACTTCAAGAGTTACCCCTCCAACAGAAGTCCAAGCTAAACCATTTACAACTCCTAGCTTAGGTTCTTTTTCTTTTAATTTTTCTGGTCTAAATTTAGTTTTTCCTAAGTATTTTTCTAAGCTACTGCTTTTGATAATAAATTTCTTTTTATCTTGTTCAACAGCATCTCTAGCTAGTTTTCTACATAGGGTGATAAACTCTCTTTTTAAGTTTCTAACTCCAGCTTCTCTAGTATACTCATCAATTATCTTCATAATTACATTGTCAGAGATTTGGATGTCATAATTTTTTAATCCATTCTCCTCTTTAGCTTGTTTAATTAGATATTTTTTAGCTATATGAAGTTTTTCAAACTCTGTATAAGAAGAGATATTGATTATCTCCATTCTATCTCTTAAAGGAGCAGAAACATTTCTAAGATCATTAGCAGTTGCTACAAAGAAAACCTTTGAAAGATCAAAAGGCATATCGATGTAGTGATCTTCAAAGTGGCTGTTTTGCTCAGGATCAAGAACTTCTAGCATAGCTGAAGCAGGATCTCCTTTAAAGTCATTTGACATTTTGTCAATCTCATCTAATAAGATAACAGGGTTTTTACTTCCAGCATCTTTCATAGCTTTTATAAGTTTACCAGGCATAGAACCGATATAAGTTCTTCTATGTCCTCTTATTTCAGCTTCATCTCTTACTCCACCTAGTGAAACTCTTACGAACTTTCTACCCATAGCATCAGCAATAGATTTAACTAGGGAAGTTTTACCTATTCCAGGTGGTCCAGCAAGACAAAGGATTCCACCTTTCATAGAAGGATTTAATTTTTTAACAGCAAGATAATCTAAAACTCTACTTTTAGCTTCTTTTAATCCATAGTGATCTCTCTCAAGGATATCATTAGCTTTTTTAAGATCTAATATATCTTTAGTTGTTTTATCCCAAGGAAGATCTAAAACAGTTTCAATATAGTTTCTTGATACTGTTGCTTCTGCTGAGAATGGTGGCATTTTAGAAAGTTTTTTCATCTCTGAATCTAATTTCTTTTTAACCTCTTTAGGTAATTTAGTTTTATTTAGTTTTTCGACTAAATCAAGCATATCTTCATCTTGAGAAAAATCTCCAAGCTCTTCTTTCATAGCATTTATTTTTTCTTTAATATAGTATGATTTTTGAGCTTCATTCATCTTAGTTTTTACTTTATCATCAATTTTCTTTTCAAGAGAAGCTATCTCCATTTCACTAGCAAGTAGTTCTAGAAGCTTAAATCCTCTATCTTTAACATCAAATATTTCAAGTAACTCTTGTCTAACTTCACTTTTTACAGGAAGATTAGAAGAGATTATATCAAAAGCACTGTTTATATCTTTGATTCCTTTTAAATTTACTAATAGCTCAGGAGATATTTTTCCTGTTAATCCTACAAATTTTTCAAAGTATCCAATAACTTTTCTATAGATAGCTTCTGTTTCCTTTGCTTTACCATTAGTACATTTTATAGTTTTATATGTGGCTATGTATTCTGTATCAGTTGTTTCTACATCTTCAATCATAACTCTTTCTTCAGCTTCAATTAAAACTTTTATATTGTTATTTGGCATTTTTACAATTTGAAGAATATTTACTATTACTCCAATTTTATATATATCATTTGGTAACTCAGGATCCTCTTTTGAAGGATCTTTTTGCATACCTAAAACCAATTTACTTTTAGAATTTACAGCACTTTCTAGTGTGCTAACACTCTTTGCTCTACCTACATAAATGGGAGTTACGATACCTGGGAAGATAACTAAATCCCTAGTAGGTAAAAATAATGTTTTACTCATAAAGTTGTCCTCCTAATTAGTCGTGTTTTTTTCAATAACGGCTTTATTAGAATCTAGTACAGCTTCCTCTCCAATAGTAACTTTTGTTATTGTTTCATCAGAAGGAACCTCGTACATAAGTTCTAACATTGTTTGTTCTATTATAGCTCTAAGTCCTCTAGCACCTATTCTTCTTTCAAGTGCAAGAGTAGCAATTTTCTTTAGAGCTTCTGGAGTAAACTCAAGTTCAACTCCCTCTAAGTCAAATAATTTTTTATATTGTTTTACAATAGCATTTTTAGGCTCAGTTAATATTTTTATTAGAGCAACTTCATCTAAATCTTGTAAAGTAGTAATAATAGGTAATCTTCCAACTAATTCAGGGATTATACCTTGTTTAACAAGATCTTCAGGTAAAACTTTAGCAAAAGTTTCTCCAACTTTCTCCTCTACTTTACTATTGATTTCAGCTCCAAAACCTATAACTTTTTTATTTGTTCTAGATTTTATAACTTTTTCAAGCCCTTCAAAAGCTCCACCTACTATAAATAAAATATTAGTAGTGTCTATCTCTATTAACTCTTGATTTGGATGTTTTCTTCCACCTTGAGGGGGAACTTGTGATTTAGTTCCTTCTATAATTTTTAGAAGTGATTGTTGAACACCCTCTCCAGAAACATCTCTAGTGATAGAAACATTCTCTGATTTTCTAGCTATTTTATCAATTTCATCAATATAGATAATTCCTCTTTCAGCAGCATCAACGTCATAATCTGCAGCTTGTAAAAGTCTTACAAGTACATTTTCAACGTCATCTCCAACATAACCAGCTTCTGTAAGTGTAGTAGCATCTGCTATGGCAAAAGGAACACTTAAAGATCTAGCTAAAGTTTGAGCTAGAAGAGTTTTTCCAGAACCAGTAGGTCCTATTAAAAGTACATTTGACTTTTGCAATTCTACATTATCTTCATCTTTTGCAGAATTTTCTTTATCTAAAATTCTTTTATAGTGGTTGTAAACTGCCACAGAAAGAATTTTTTTAGTTTCATCTTGTCCAATTACATATTCATCTAGTTTTTCCTTGATTTCTTTTGGAGTTAAAAGAGAATCTTCTGATAAATCATCATGATGTTTCTCTGCTAATTTTTCGTTAGAAAGTTCAAGGATATCAAAACAGCTTTCTATACATCTATCGCATATAAGAGCTCCATCTATTCCACTAAATAGTTTAGAAACTTCATCTTCAGTGCTTCCACAGAAGGAACATCTAGCTTTTTTACCCATAATTTCAATCTCCTTTATTATTTTTTAAATACTTGGTCAATAAGACCATATTCTTTAGCTTCTTCAGCTGACATATAATTATCTCTTTCAGTATCTGTTAAAATATCATCTAAAGATTTACCAGTGCTATCAGCTAAAATTTGTGATAACATCTTTTTTATTCTAAGAATTTCTTTTGCTTGAATTTCAATATCTGTAGCTTGTCCAGAAGCCCCACCTAAAGGTTGGTGAATCATTATTCTAGCATGTTCTAGAGCAAATCTTTTACCTTTTGCTCCAGCACCAAGTAATAATGCTCCCATACTTGCAGCTTGTCCAATACATACAGTTTGAATATCAGGTTTTATATAGTTCATAGTGTCATAAATAGCCATTCCTGCTGTTACTACTCCACCAGGACTATTTATATACATGATAATATCTTTATCTGGATCTTCAGCTTCAAGGAAAAGAAGTTGAGCAACAATAGCATTTGCCACATTGTCATCTATCTCTGTTCCTAAAAATATAATTCTATCTTTTAAAAGTCTTGAGTAGACATCATAAGCTCTTTCAGATCTACCAGTGCTTTCAATTACTGTTGGGTTATACATAAATCGTTACCTCCTTAAATAAATAGAGAATATACTAAGAGAAAAATTAAGTTAGAATATTTTCCAATTATTCAAGTAAAAATATGATGTAGGAAGCAGATATCTGCTTCCTACAATAAATATTATTATTTTGCTGTTTCAACTAATAAGTCGATAGCTTTTTGCATTACACATTCACCTTTAATTGTGTATTTGAAGTTATCGTAGTTTTTGTGTTTGTTTAATTCTTCTTCAAGTTTAGCAAGATCCATTCCATAGTATTTAGCAACTTCTGTCATTTTAGCAGTTACTTCATCTTCAGAAACTTCAATGTTTTCAGCTTTAGCTATAGCTTCAAGGATAAGGTCAACTTTTACTTTTCCAGCTGCCATTGGAGCGATTTGGCTTTCAAGTTTAGCTCTGTCCATTCCAGTCATTTGTAGGTACATATCCATTCCAATTCCTTGAGCAGAAAGTTGTTGTTCCATTTCAGAGATTCTGTTTTTAACTTCTGTAGCGATCATAGAGAAAGGAACATCTACTTTAGAAGTAGCAGCAACTTTATCTAATAATTTTCCAATGTACTCATTTTTAATTCTAGCTTCTTCTCTAGCTTTAACTTCTTCAGCTTTTTTAGCTTTTAGATCTTCAACAGATTCAAATCCTAATTCTTTAGCTAATTCATCATTTAACTCTGGAGTAACTAGAGTTTTGATAGAATTTACTTTAACTTTGAATACAGCAGGTTTTCCAGCTAGGTTAGCAGCGTGGTATTGTTCAGGGAAAGTTACGTTAACTTCTCCTTCTTGTCCAGCTTCATATCCAACTAATTGATCTTCGAAAGTATCGATGAACATTTTTGATCCTAATTTAAGAACGTGAGAATCAGCTTTTCCACCTTCAAATGGAACACCATCTACAAATCCTTCAAATGCAAGATCTACAGTATCTCCCATAACTGCTTTGTGTCCAGCTTCAGTATCAACTAATTTTGATTTGCTGTTTACCATGATTTCTATTTCTTTGTTTAATTTTTCTTCAGTCATTTCGAAAGTTTCTTTTTCAACTTCAAGTCCTTTGTATTCTCCTAATTCAACTGTAGGGTATACATCAACTTGGAAAGTTAATTCATAGTTTTCGTTCATTTCAACTTTTACATTGTGAATGTAGCTGATAGGAGTGATGTTTCCTTCTTTTACAACTTCTTCATAGTATTTTTGTAATACTTTTTCAGTAAGTTCTTCTTTTACAGCATCTTTGAATTGAGCTTCAACTTTATCTAAAGGAGCTTTTCCCTTTCTAAATCCAGGAACTTCAGCTTTTGCAGCAACTGCTGTTAAAACTTCAGTTTTTAATGGACTTAATTCTTCACCTGTAAGACAGATTTTAATCTCAACTGCTGAGTGTTCTAAGTTTTTGATTTCGTGTTTCATTTTTCCTCCTTAAATCTATTTAGTAAAGATTTCATAAAAATCATCTTTTATTTTAATATCTTTTATCCTGATTTGAAGAATCTCTTCCCCTTTATATATTGTTTTTTCAGGATAATAGACAATATCAAACTTTTGTATTTTTGCTTCTAATTCATTTATTTTATGCCCTAAATCAAAGGCTACCATATGGTAAAATTTACCATTCTTTTTTATAATTCCATTGAAGTGTCTTTCATCAACACCAAATTTTCTTATATTTTCAAATGTTAGATTTGTATCTAAGAAAAGTGGATGAGGATTATCTAATCCATATGGAGCAATATCTTCCATAACTTTAAAGATTCTCTCATCTATATTTTCTAAAGAGTATTCAGCATCTATTTTTAATGTTTTCTTTTCATTTTCAGCATGGAAATTCTTTATACTCTCTTCAAAAATATTTTTAACATCTTCTAAATTCTCTTGAGTAACAATAAATCCAGCTGCTAGATCATGTCCACCAAACCTTACTAATTTATTACCCATTTTTTGAAAAATATTAAATACACTGATTCCCTTTACACTTCTACAAGAGGCTTTACCTATACCATCTTTAAAAGCAACTAGAGTAACAGGGAGATTGTATTTAACACTCAATCTAGAAGAAACAACTCCAATAACACCAGGATGCCATTTTTCAGAGCTTAAAAATATAGATTTCAAGGTCTTTTTATCTTTCTTAGAAATAGCATGAGTAGCTTCATCATAGATCATTTTTTCAAGATCACGACGTTTTTTATTTGATTTTTTCATCTCTTCTATAATATTATAGATTTCAAAATCATCTTCCTTTAAAAAGAAATCTGCTCCCATTTTTGAGATACCTATCCTCCCTAAAGAGTTTATGAGAGGAGAGATAAAGTAACTAACATCAGTTGTGTTAATATCTTTCTTTTGAAATTTTAGATATTTTAAAAGATACATCAAACCTTTTATTTTAGTTCTTTTTAAAGCTTGAAGCCCTTTTTTTATTATAATTCTATTTTCATCAAGCATAGGGACAACATCAGCTACAGTACCTATCATAACAATATCCATATATTGATAAAGTTTTCTAGTATCAATATTTAATTTACTATAAACACCTTGAGCCACTTTTAAAGCAACTCCTGCTCCAGAAAGATATTTAAACTCATACGTGTCACTTAATTTAGGATTAAGTAGAAGAAGAGCATCATCATCTTCATCTTTGACACATTTATGATGATCAGTTACAATAACATCTATTCCTAAAGTTTTTGCATATTTTACATCTTCAATAGAATTGACTCCTGTATCAACAGTAATCACTAATTTTCCATTTTCTTTGTTGATAAAATCTACAGTTTTTTTATCCAAACCATAACCTTCATCCATTCTGTTTGGAATATAGTAATCAACATCTATTCCAATAAGTTTAAAAGCTTTAACTAAAAAAACTGCAGCAGTGATTCCATCAACATCATAATCTCCATAAATGAAGATTTTTTCTTTCTTTTCTTTTTTTTCAAGTATTTTATCTACTACTTTTTGCATTTTTTCAAATTTAAAAGGATCTCTAAAATCTGAAATTTTTGGGCTTATAAATTTATCTGCTTGCTTTAGATTATCAAAGCCTCTATTGAGTAATAAGGTAGTGAGTAACTTACTTTTTTTCCATTGAGCAGCCTTAGAATCAATGAGAGACTGAGGTAGCGGATTATACTCCCAATGCATTTCATATCACTACCTTTTTAAATCATTTAAAAGTTTTGATATTTTAATTGCATGTTCAATAGAAGTATCAAGTTTTACTCTAATTTCAGGTATATATCTTATTTCAATTTCTTCAGCTACTCTTTTTCTTAAAAAACCTTTTATTTGGTTTAATCCTTCAACAACTTCATCTGTATTTACATTTTCTTGACCCATTATGCTGAAGTATACATCAGCAAATCTAAGATCTTCAGTAACATTGATATTAGTAACAGATACAAGTCCTTTAACTTTTGGATTTTTAACTTCTTCCATTAAAACTTTAGAAATAACTCTTGCCATTTCTTTTTCTATTCCAGCTAATCTTTGTCTTTTCATCAGTATCACTCGCTTTCTATTTAATGAATCAAAGATTTATTATTTTAAAGTTCTTTGTATTTCTTGGATTTCAAATGCTTCTACGATATCTCCCTCTTTAATATCATTAAAGTTTTCAACACCTAAACCACACTCTTGTCCAGCAACAACTTCTTTAGCGTCATCTTTGTATCTTTTTAAAGATGAAAGTTTTCCTTCATACATAACAATTCCATCTCTAAGGATTCTAATATTAGAATCATTTTTAACTTTTCCATCAACAACTACACAACCAGCGATATTTCCAACTTTTGAAACTTTAAATACCTTTTTAATCTCAATTCTTCCAAGGTAAGCTTCTTTAAATTCAGGCTCAAGCATACCAGTAAGAGCTTTTTCAATATCTTCAGTTATATGGTAAATGATATTAGAAGTTCTAATTTCTACACCATTTACTTCAGCTTCTTTGATAGCTTTAGTTGTAGGTCTTACATGGAATCCAATAATAATAGCATTTGAAACTTCAGCAAGTTTTACGTCACTTTCAGTGATAGCTCCAGATGCTGCTTGAATAATGTTAACAGCAACTTCGTCAGTAGAAAGTTTTAGTAAAGACTCTCTTAAAGCTTCAACAGATCCTCTTGAATCTGCTCTTAATACAAGATTAAGTTCTTTAATATTTTCATGGTCAAATTGCTCTGATAGAGATTCAAGAGATATAGTTTTCTTACTTGTTTCAGCAAGTTTTCTCTCTTTAGCAACCTCTTCAACAATTCTCTTAGCATGTTGTTCATTTTGAATAACATACATAGTATCTCCAGCTTGAGGCACTTGGTTAAATCCTATAATTTCAGCAGGTTGAGAAACGTCAACTCTTTCAACTCTCTCTCCTCTGTCATTGATAAGAGCTCTTACTTTACCATAAACTTCACCAGCAACAATAACGTCACCAATTTTTAAAGTTCCTTCTTGAACTAAGATGTCAGCAATAGGTCCAACTTTTGGATCTAGTTTAGACTCAAGTACAACTCCTTTTGCTCTTTTCTTAGGATTTGCTTTTAATTCAAGAATTTCAGCAGTAATTAATATAGTATCTAAAAGTGTATCAAGGTTAAGATGCTTTTTAGCAGATACTTCTACAAATTCAGTATCTCCTCCCCATTCGATTGAAACAAGTCCATGTTCCATAAGCTCTTGTTTAACTTTCATAGGGTTAGCTTCAGGTTTATCAATTTTGTTTACAGCTACTATAATAGGTACATTAGCAGCTTTAGCATGTGATAGAGCTTCTATTGTTTGTGGCATTACACCGTCATCAGCAGCAACAACAAGAATAGCTATATCAGTAACTTGAGCTCCTCTCGCTCTCATATCAGTGAAGGCCTCATGTCCAGGAGTATCAACGAAAGTAATTTTTTTACCATCTTTTATAATTTGATAAGCTCCAATCTTTTGAGTGATTCCTCCAGCTTCTCCAGAAACTACATTACTTGCTCTAATAGCATCTAGTAATGAAGTTTTACCATGGTCAACGTGTCCCATTATAGTGATAACAGGTGGTCTTTCAACTAAATCTTCAGCTTTATCCTCAACTTCAAGAGCAAATTTTTCTCCAAATTCTAATTCGATTTCTTCCTCTTGCTCAACAAGGGCATCGTAATCCATAGCTATCTCTTCAGCCATATCAATAGATATAGGGCTATTGATAGTTAGCATTTGTCCCTTCATAAATAGTTTTTTAATTATCTCTGCACTGCTTACTCCAAGTCTTTCAGCAAAATCTCCAAGAGTGATCTCTCCTCTTATTTTTATTAATTTTACTCCATCTTCTTCAATAGTTTCAGAAGCAACAGAGTCAACAGTTTTCATAACGAAATCTGTTCTTCTACCTTTTTTCTTTTTATTTTTTTTGCTTGGTTGTTGTTTATCCTCTTCAGTAGAAGAGTTTTTACCATTTTTCCAATTTTTTTTCTCTTTTCCCATTTTTACATATTGAGATTTTTTTCCATTTCCAAGACTTTCTTCTTCAAAAATATCGTCTTCTTCTATAATCTTTTTATTCAAACTATCTCCTTTTCCTTTTGAAGTCGTTTTATCTGGCTTCGCAATCTCTTTATTATTATCTTTTTTATTTATATCATTAAAGTAATTTTCAATCTTTTTGACATCTTCCTCAGCTAAACCAGATAAGTTTGAAGAAACAGAAACTTTTACTTTTTCTTGTAGTAAAGTTAAAAATTCCTTGCTCCCCATATTATACCTTTTAGCCAATTCATGCACTCTAATCTTCATCAAATTACCTCCTAAATTAATTTAATTTATGAGGCCACGGGCTATTTGCTTGTTTTTAACTCCGATAACACTTACTTCATCCTTGCCAAAAATTTCTCCTAGTTGTTGTTTATTTCCACAGTAAACATAAGTTATATTTAACTCTTTAGCACGTAGAAGAAGTTTTCTCTCATTTTTTTCACTTATATCTTCAGCTAGAACTAAAAAATGAGTATGTTCGATCTCTTCTAAAACCATATTCATTCCAAAGGATAAAGTTTGTGAATTTTTCATTGCTCTCAAAATATTTAAATAGTCCTTTTCACCTTTCTTTAAAAGATTTAACATCTTTATCAGGTCATCTGTATCAACTTTTATTTTTTTATGTTTAGATAATCTCTTTAAACATTCATGACTTTTACAGATGTAATAGCCTCTACTTTGTTCTTTTTGTTTTTCATCAAAAGCATATTTATCTTCACCTGTTTTAACTAATCTGAATAAATCTTTCTTATCTTTTTTATCCTTACAGATTAAACAAGTTCTTTCTGGAAAATCTTGATTATTCACCTTGTTCTACCTCTTCGTTATTAGAACTGTTTTCAGTTTTAATATCTACTCTCATTCCTGTAAGTTTAGCAGCAAGTCTAGCATTTTGTCCATTTTTTCCAATTGCTAGTGAAAGTTGAGAACTATCAACAATAACTCTAGCAGTATTTTCCTCTTCAAAAACTTCGACACTCTTAACTTTAGCTGGACTTAAAACAGCAGAAACAAACTCTTCAACTGATTCTTTCCAAACAACTATATCAATTTTTTCACCATTTAGTTCATTAACTATATTTTTAATTCTTAGTCCTTTTTGTCCAATACAAGCTCCAACAGTATCAATGTTAGGATCAGCAGAGTATACAGCTACTTTAGCTCTTGAACCAGCTTCTCTTGCTACAGCTTTAATCTCTATTAAACCAGAAGTAATTTCAGGAATTTCAAGTTCAAATAGTTTTCTTAAAAGTCCCTCATGTTTTCTTGAAATAACAATTCTTGGGAATTTGTTAGTTTTTTCAACTTCAGCAAGATATACTTTTAATCTTTCACCAACTCTATAAGTGTCAGCTGGAGATTGCTCAGTAGTTGGAAGAATAGCTTCTATTCCATCAAACTCAACAAATATATTTTTCTTATCATCAATTCTTCTAATGATACCATTTATAATATCATTTTCTTTATCTTTGAATCTATCATAGATATATTGTCTTTCAGCTTCTCTTACTTTTTGGATAACAATTTGTTTTCCATTTTGAATAGCATTTCTTCTAAATTCTTCACAATTAATCTCGATTCTTACTTCATCACCAATTTTTGGCTTTCTTTGAATTCTATTGTTTCTATATTCATCAATAGCATCTTCTAAAGAGATTTCAATAGCAGCATCATAAAGATCTTCCTCAGTAACAACAGTTTTTACTTCGTAAAGTTTAACATCTCCATTTTCTCTATTGATTTCTACTTCAACATTTTCTTCATCTCCGTAATTTTTTTTATAAGCAGCTAGAATAGCTTGTTCTACAGTTAGAAGAAGGTTTTCTTTACTTATTCCTTTTTCTCTCTCTAATTCATCTAGAGCTTCTAAAAAAATCTTAGCGTCTTTACTTTTCATATTATTTTTATACCCTCCCGAAAATTCTATTAAAATTCTTCAAATTCATAAACAAGATTAGCTTTTCTTATTTCTGAAAAAGGAATTTCCATGATCTCTTGCTCTTTAATTTCTAGAAAAATAATGTTATCTTTACAATCTACTATTATTCCTTCAAAATTTTTATTGTCATTAACTTTATGTTTTAAACTTAATTTTGCTTTTTCGCCTTTGAATCTGATATAATCAGCAATTTTTTTAAGAGGTCTTTCAATACCTGGTGATGAAACCTCTAAAAAGAATCTTTGATCAATAAGTTTATCAATATCTTCATCAATCTTATTACTTAGAGCAGCACAGTCTTCAAGAGTAATATCTTCATTTTCTTTTTCAACGTATATTCTAACATACCAGTATCCACCATCTTGTAAATATTCAATATCTACAAGAGAAAGATTCATACTTTCAGCAACAGGAGTTACAATGTTCTCAATTTTTTTTAAAATTATCTCTTTGTTATTTAGTTCCATAAAATTTTTGTCACCTCGCTTTCAACTTTACTACTAAAGAGGGAGTGGATTAATAACCCACTCCCATCATCAGCCAGCACAATTTATTTTACAAGATATTATACCATATAAAGTAAAAAAAATCAAATTTAACTAAATATTTTTGAAAATATATAAATTAATGTAATAAGATGTTGAAAAACTAATTATTAAATTGAATTTAAAAAAATAAAAATAAAAGTTTAAAAGAGTATAAAAAATACAAAGAAAATTTAAATTGAAAATAGAAAAAATAATTTTTTTGACAAAAATTTTAAAAAGACTAAAGTTAAATTAAAAAAACTGTTCGATTAAAATTTAAAATAATTAAATAAAAGTGTACAAAATAGCAAAAAATCTCTTTTTTAATATACTGTATTAAAAAAATTAATTTTTATCATTCATTTTTTAAATAAAGCTTGATTTTTTACAAAAAAGAGGTATATTATTATTAAAGTTTAAATATCATACACAGAGGAGGCTGTTTTTCATGGAAAAAAATGGAAAAAAAGTTGTAATTGGAGTTATTGGATCAGACTGTCATGCAGTTGGAAACAAAATTATACATCACGTATTAGAATCAAATGGGTTTGAAGTAGTAAATATTGGAGTTCTATCTCCACAAGCTGACTTCATAAATGCTGCAGTTGAAACAAATGCTGACGCGATAATCGTTTCTTCTCTATATGGACACGGAGAACTAGATTGTCAAGGTATGAGAGAAAAATGTAAAGAAGCAGGGCTTAACAATATCCTTCTCTATGTAGGTGGAAACATAGTTGTTGGAAAACAAGTTTGGGAAGATGTAGAAAAAAGATTTAAGGCTATGGGATTTGACAGAGTATACAAACCAGGAACACCTATTGAAGATACAACAGAAGATTTGAAAAAGGATTTAGGAATTGCTTAATCTTAATAGAATTTAAAAAATATATTTACAGTAAAGAGAGTGGTTGTTATGAAAGTTTATCTAGCCATAGATTTTGGAAGTACATATACTAAACTTACAGCGATAGATATGGATAATGAAGTTATTTTAGCTACAGCAAAGGATATTACTACAGTTGAAAATGATATCATGATAGGTTTTAACAAAGCTTTTGATAAATTGAAAGCAGCTATAAGTGAAAAAGTAGAATTTGATTCTGTAGAGTTTGTAAGTAAGACAGCATGTTCATCTGCTGCTGGTGGATTAAAAATGGTGGCTATAGGACTTGTACCTGAACTTACTGCTGAAGCTGCTAAAAAAGCTGCTCTAGGAGCAGGGGCAAGAGTTATAAAGACATATGCTTATGAATTGAATCACAGAGAGCTTGAAGAGATAAAAGCTACTCCTTTAGACATTATATTATTAGCTGGTGGAACAGATGGTGGAAACAAAGATTGTATCATACATAATGCTAAAATGATTGCAGAGTATAAACTTAATGTACCAGTGGTAGTTGCTGGAAATAAAGCAGCTATAGATGAAGTTGAAACTATTTTCAAGGAAGCTGGGATAGATCACTTTATTACAGAAAATGTAATGCCTTTCATAAATAAACTTAATGTTGAACCTTGTCGTGAAGAGATAAGAAAAGTTTTCATGGGTAGAATAGTTGAAGCAAAAGGTATGAAAAATGCAGAAGAATTTATAAAAGGAATTTTGATGCCAACACCTGCTGCAGTTTTAAAAGCTGCTGAAGTCTTAGCAGAAGGTACTGATGATGAAGATGGAATAGGAGATCTTATAGTTATAGATATTGGTGGAGCAACAACAGATATCCACTCAATAGCTAAAGGAGAACCTACAAAACCTTCAATCATGATAAAGGGTCTGGAAGAACCTTATGCTAAGAGAACAGTTGAAGGAGATCTTGGAATGAGATACTCAGCAATAGCTCTTTTAGAAGCTGCAGGAACTAGAAAGATTAGAAACTATTTACATGACTCTTTAAAACAAGTTGATGTTAAGGCAAATTGTCAATATAGACATGATCATATAAAAATGGTACCACAAAGTGAAGAAGAGATTAGATTTGATGAGGCTATGGCTATGGCAGCAACTGAAATAGCTATGACTAGACACTGCGGAGTACTAGAATGTGTTTATACTCCAATGGGAACTATGTTTAATCAAAGTGGTAAGGATTTAACAGAAGCTCCTTATGTTATAGGAACAGGTGGAGTTATAATTCACAGTATGAATCCAAGAGGAATATTAAAAGCAGGAAACTTTAATGAGCAAGATCCAGTACATTTGAAACCACAAGATCCAAAATTCTTAGTAGATAAAACATATATTTTATCTTCTATGGGATTATTAGCTCAAGAATATCCTGATTTAGCAGTTAGAATATTGAAAAAATATTTAGTCGAAGTATAAGAGAAAAATAAGGAGGAAAATTTAAATATGAAACTTAGATTTAAAAAATGGACTGAAGAAGAGTTCTTTGAAATGAGAGAAGAAGTTTTAAAAGGATGGCCTACAGGAAAAGACGTTAACCTTGAAGAAGCAGTTGCTTATCATAAATCATTACCAGAATCAAAAAGCTTCTCTAAAAAATTAGTAGATGCTAAAAAAGCTGGAATTACATTAGCACAACCTAGAGCAGGGGTTGCTTTAATTGATCAACATATAGAACTATTAAGTTACCTAGATAAAGTTGGAGGAGCAGATTTACTTCCTACAACTATTGACTCTTACACTAGACAAAATAAATATGAAAACTGTGAAAGAGGAATAGAAGAATCTAAAAAAGCTGGAAGATCATTACTTAATGGATTCCCAGGTGTAAACCATGGAGTAGCAGGATGTAGAAAAGTAGTAGAAGCTATAGATTTACCTCTTCAATTAAGACATGGAACTCCAGATGCTAGACTTCTTTCTGAAATCATGATCGCAGCAGGATATACTTCTGACGAAGGTGGAGGAATCAGTTATAACGTTCCTTATGCTAAATCAGTTTCATTAGAAAAAACACTTATTGACTGGCAATATGTAGATAGATTAGTTGGATGGTATGAAGAACATGGAGTATCAATTAACAGAGAACCATTTGGACCATTAACAGGAACTCTTGTACCACCTTCAATGTCAAATGCAGTTGGAATTCTTGAAGGATTATTAGCTGCTGAGCAAGGTGTTAAAAACATCACTTTAGGATATGGACAATGTGGAAACCTAATCCAAGACGTTGCTGCTATTAGAGCACTTGCTGAACAAGGAGAAGAATATTTCAAAGAATATGGATATAATGATATAGATTTAACAACTGTATTCCACCAATGGATGGGAGGATTCCCAGAAGATGAAGCTAAAGCATTTGGAGTTATTTCAAATGGAGCTTCAGCAGCAGCACTTGCAGGAGCAACTAAAGTTATAGTTAAAACTCCTCATGAAGCAATTGGAGTACCTACAAAAGAAGCTAACGCACAAGGAATTAAAGCTACAAAAATGGTTCTTAACCTATTAAGAGGACAACAATTATCAATGTCTCCAGAGTTAGAAAAAGAAATTGAAATTATAAAAGCTGAAACTAAATGTATCCTAGATAGAGTTCTAGAATTAGGAGCAGGAGACTGGGCTATTGGTATAGTTAAAGCATTTGAACAAGGTGTTCTAGATGTTCCATTTGCACCATCTAAATATAACCTTGGAAAAATGATGCCAGCTAGAGATAACGTAGGAAAAGTAAGATACCTAGCAGTAGGAAACGTTCCATTAAGTAAAGAATTAGTAGATTACAACATGGCTCAATTAGAAGAAAGAGCTAAATTTGAAGGAAGACCAGTTGGATTCCAAATGACAGTAGACGATATATTTGCTGTTGGAAAAGGAACTTTAATTGGAAGACCAGAAACTGAATCAATGAGAAACAACTAGTTTTATATTAGAATAAATCAGATGTATAGTGTGAACTAAAAAATGATTTATAAGATAAATATAAAATCAATTAGTAAATTAAATTATGAATTTGCATTTAAAATAAAAATAGATTATATATATAAGTATAATAATAAGAGCAGGAGAGCCGATCTCCTGCCCAACTAATAAATCTTAGGAGGATTAATTATGAAAATTGTAGATGTAGTATGTTCTGCAGGAAAAACTGGATTTTATTTTGATGACCAAAGAGCTATAAAAGCAGGAGCTGGACATGATGGAATGTTCTATCTAGGAACTCCAATAACTCCAGGATTCAAATCAATAAGACAAGCAGGAGAAGCTATTTCTGTATTACTTATTCTTGAAGATGGACAAGTTGCTCACGGAGATTGTGCTGCTGTTCAATATTCAGGTGCAGGAGGAAGAGATCCTCTATTCCTAGCTAAAGATTTTATACCAGTAATTGAAAAAGAAATTGCTCCAAAATTAATCGGAAGAGAACTTGACAACTTCAAATCTCTAGCTGAAGAATTTGACAAAATGGAAGTTAATGGAAAAAGATTACATACAGCAATAAGATACGGAATCACTCAAGCTTTACTAGATGGTGTTGCAAAAGCTAGAAAAGTAACTTTAGCAGAAGTTATAAAAGCTGACTACAATACAGGATTAGAAATCACTAAGAGACCTATATTCACTCAATCAGGAGACGACAGATATGTAGCTGCTGATAAAATGATAATCAAAGAAGCTGACGTATTACCTCACGCTTTAATCAATAACGTAAAAGAAAAATTAGGAGAACACGGAGAAATCCTTCTTGACTATGTAAAATGGTTAAGAGACAGAATCATTTCTCAAAGAACTGATGAAAACTACTCACCTATATTCCACATTGACGTTTATGGAACTATCGGTGCTGCATTTAACTGCGATACTAAAAAAATGGCTGACTACATTGCTACATTAGTAGAAGCTGCAAAACCATTCAAACTAAGAATCGAAGGACCTATGGACGTTGAAGATAGAGATAAACAAATTGAAGCTCTTGCTGCTTTAACTGCTGAAGTAGATGCTAGAGGAATAGAAGTTGAACTAGTTGCTGACGAATGGTGTAATACTCTAGAAGATATTAAACTATTTGCTGATAAAAAAGCTGGACACGTAGTTCAAATCAAAACTCCAGACCTAGGAGGAGTTAATAACATAGCTGATGCAATTCTTTACTGTAACAAAGTTGGAATCGGATCATACTGTGGAGGAACTTGTAACGAAACTAACAGATCTGCTGAAGTTACTACTAACATCGGTATGGCATGTGGAGCTCTTCAAGTTTTAGCTAAACCAGGAATGGGTGTTGACGAAGGATACATGATCGTATTCAACGAAATGTCAAGAGTTGAAGCTCTAGTTAAGAGAAGAAATAAATAGTTTTCTTTGAAAAAATATAATTATAATTTATTTTGAAAGTTGGAGGAAGGTAGTTATATGACTACCTTTTTCCTTTATTAGCAAAGATATAAAAAAGGAAATAAAAATTTAATTGAGGTGAATTAAATGAGATTAAATAAAGCTGCAAAATGCGGTACTTTAGAATCAAATGATATATTTGTAATTCTTACTCCTGCTGAAAGTGGAATAGAAATCGAATTAGAAAGTACTGTTGAAAAACAATTTGGTGCTCATATGAGAGAAGTTATAAAGAATAAATTAGTTGAACTAGGAGTTGAAGGGGTAAAAGTTCAAGCTCAAGATAAGGGAGCTTTAGATTTTACTATTAGAGCAAGAATAGAAGCAGCAGTTGCTAGAGCATTATAGTTCAAAGATTATATTTAATTTATGAGAGGTGTTTAGTGTGGAATTAAGAAGAACAATGTTATTTATGCCAGGAAATAACCCTGGAATGCTTCAAACAGCTCCTGTTTTTGGATCAGATGCTGTTATATTTGACTTAGAAGATGCAGTTGCATTAACAGAGAAAGATGCTGCAAGAGTTTTAATAAGTGAAGCTTTAAAAACTAATAAATATGATACAGTAGAAGTTGTAGTAAGAATTAATCCGCTATCTACTCCATATGCTGAAAAAGATATAGATGTAATAGCTAGATTAAAACCAGATGCTATTCTTTTACCAAAAGCTTGTCCAGAAGATATCAAAGTATTAGATGAAAAATTAAATGCAATTGAAAAAGAGATGGGATTTGAAGCTGGAAGTATAAAAATTCATCCACTAGTAGAAACTACTTATGGAGTTGAAACTGTATATGAAACAATAAAAGCAAGTCCAAGAGTAATATCTGTATTACTAGGAGGAGAAGACTTAGCTGCTGACTTAGGAGTTAAGAGAACAAAAGCATCTGATGAACTTTTCTATGCAAGAACAAAAGTTGTAAATGCTTGTAAAGCTTGTAAAGTTGATGCAATAGACACTCCATTTACAGATACAAATGACTATGAAGGATTAATGGCAGACTCATTAAAAGCTAAAATGTTAGGATTTACAGGTAAATTAGCTATAAACCCTAGACAAATAGATACTATTCATGAAGCTTATTCACCTTCACAAGCAGAGATTAATCATGCTTTAAGAGTAATGGCTGCAAAAGAAGAAGCTGCAAGAGAAGGACTAGGAGTATTCTCATTAGATGGAAAAATGGTAGACCTTCCAATAATAAACAGAGCTATTCATACATTGGATATTGCTAGACTTATTGGTCTAATAGATTAATCAATAATATGTGAGGTGTTTTATAGATGAAAAATATTTTAGGAAGAGAAGTTCCTGATTTTATAGAAGGATATGGAAAAGTAAATCATTATAATGGATATTTAGCAAATACGACAGGAGTAGTAAAGAAAAACTATAACTTTAAAACTGTTACTCCAGAAGATAGCAAACTTCATACAGATTTAGCAGAACTTATGGATAAGTTACCATTAAAAGATGGAATGGTAATATCTTTCCACCACCATTTAAGAAATGGAGACTATGTTTTAAATCTTGTAATGGAAGAGATAGCTAAAAGAGGATATAAAGATATAACAATAGCTGCAAGTTCAATTTTCCCATGTCACAAACCATTAGTAGAGATGATAGAAAAAGGAATTGTAACTCAAATATATGCAGGATATATGTCAGGACCAGTTGCTCAAGCAATTTCTGAAGGAAAAATGCAAAAACCAGCAGTAATGCACACTCATGGTGGAAGAGCAAGAATAATGGAAACTGGAGAAGTTGAAGTTGACATCGCTTTCGTTGCTGCTCCAACTTCTGACGAATATGGAAACATCAATGGAGTAGATGGAAAATCTGCTTGTGGAGCTTTAGGATATGCTCATTCAGATGTAGAAAATGCAAAATTAGTAGTAGCTATTACAGACAACCTAGTTCCTTACCCTAATACAACAATTGAAATTAACCAAACTTTAATTGACTATGTATTAGTAGTAGATGCAATTGGAGATCCTAAAGGAATTGTATCAGGAACTACTCAAATAACTAAAAACCCTATTGGATTAAAAGTTGCTGACTTAACAGCTAAATTTATAGAACAATCAGGATATTTAAAAGACGGAATGAGTTTCCAAACAGGAGCAGGAGGAATATCTCTAGCAGTTGCTGCTCAAGTAAAAAATCTTATGAAATCTAAAAATATTGTAGGAAGCTTTGCAGCAGGAGGAATTACAGGATATATCGTTGATATGTACAAAGAGGGATTATTTAAAGCTCTATTTGACGTTCAATGTTTTGACTTAAATGCAATTAAATCTGCTAAAGAAAATCCTAACCATATAAAAATGTCAGCATCAATGTATGCAAATGCTAACAATAAAGGTTCTGTAGTAAATAAACTAGATATAGTTATCCTAGGAGCTACAGAAATGGATACTAACTTTAACGTAAACGTAACAACAGGATCTGATGGAGTAATCATGGGAGGATCTGGAGGACATAGTGATACAGCAGCTGGATCAAAACTATGTATCATAGTATCTCAATTAGTAAATGCAAGAATCTCTGTAGTTAAAGATAGAATCACAACAGTTACAACTCCAGGAGAAACAGTTGACGTTCTAGTTACAGAAAGAGGAATTGCAATTAACCCTCTAAGAAAAGATTTAATTGAAAAATTCAAAAACTCTAAACTACCAATTAAAACTATTGAAGAATTAAAAGAGATTGCTGAAGCTATGACTGGAAAAGAGGAAGCTATTGAGTTTGAAGATAGAGTAGTAGCAGTAGTTCAATACAGAGATGGATCAGTAGTTGACGTAGTAAGACAAATAAAAAAATAAAATAAAAAATATTATTGACAAAATAAGTATAAAATTATATAATTCAAATGTAGAAGAGTGTACTTAATTACCATCAAGAGAGATTGAGGGACTGGCCCGTTGAAATCTCAGCAACCTGCTTATTAAAAAGTGTGGTGCTAACTCCTGATAGATGGAATGGATTATAGAATAAGTGTTTTAATCCCTTCATCTGTCTTGAGGTGAAGGGATTTTTATTTTTATAGTTATTTATTATTTTAATTGATTATTATAGGAGGAAAAAATGAAAAAATTAACTTATTTCACATCAGAATTTGTATCTCCTGGACATCCAGATAAAGTATCAGATCAAATTTCAGATGCTGTATTAGATGCTTGTTTAGCAGATGACCCTAATTCAAGAGTAGCATGTGAAGTTTTTTGTACTACAGGACAAGTTGTTGTAGGAGGAGAAATTACAACTACAACATATATTGATATCCAAGATATCGTTAGAAGAAAAATAGATGAAATTGGATATAGAGAAGGAATGGGATTTGACTCTAACTGTGGAGTTTTAAATGCAATTCACTCACAATCTCCAGATATTGCTATGGGAGTAGACATTGGAGGAGCAGGAGACCAAGGAATAATGTTTGGAGGAGCAGTTAAAGAAACTCCAGAATTAATGCCATTAGCAATAGTTTTAGCAAGAGAAATCTTAGTAAGACTTACTAAAATGACTAGATCAAAAGAGTTAGCATGGGCAAGACCAGACTCAAAATCACAAGTAACTTTAGCTTATGATGAAAATGGAAAAGTAGATCATGTTGATACAGTAGTAGTATCAGTTCAACATAACCCAGATGTAACACAAGAACAAATAAGAGAAGAAGTTATAGAAAAAGTAGTTAAACCAGTATTAGAAAGCTATAACTTAGATCCAGCTCAAGTTAAAAAATTCCATATCAACCCAACTGGAAGATTTGTAATTGGAGGACCTCACGGAGATACTGGAGTTACAGGAAGAAAAATTATAGTTGACACTTATGGTGGATACTTTAGACATGGTGGAGGAGCTTTCTCAGGAAAAGACCCTTCTAAAGTTGACAGATCAGCAGCTTATGCAGCAAGATGGGTAGCTAAAAACGTTGTTGCAGCAGATTTAGCTGACAAATGTGAAATCCAATTATCTTATGCAATTGGAGTAGTTGAGCCTACATCAATAAAAGTAGATACATTTGGAACAGGAAAAGTAGATGAATATGAATTAGCAGAAGCTATTAAAAAAGTATTTGATCTAACACCTAGAGGAATTGAAAAAGAACTTGAATTGAGAAGTGGAAAATTCAAATATCAAGATCTAGCTGCTTTTGGACACATTGGAAGAACAGATCTAGATATTCCTTGGGAAAAATGCAATAAAGTAGAAGAATTAAAAAAAGCTTTAAATAGATAGAACATTGTTTAGACTAGAGAAAAGCTCTCTAGTCTAAATTTTTATGGGAGGAAGAGATGAAAAAAATTGTTGTATTTTTATTAAGTTTATTGATGGGGACTTTAGCTTTTGGAGAGAGAATTGCTTTAATAGGGGCTATGGATTCAGAGATTGAACTTCTAAAAAAAGATATAAAAAATATCAAATCAGAAAAAATTGGAGAGATTGAGTATTTTCAAGGAAAGTTAGAAGGAAAGGATATAGTTTTATTAAAAACTGGAGTAGGAAAGGTAAATGCAGCTATAGGAGCTAATACAGTTATTAGAGAGTATAAGGTAGATAAGATAATATTTACAGGAGTTGCAGGTGCAATAGATAACTCTTTAAATATAGCTGATATAGTTGTATCTGAAGATTTAGTTCAACATGATGTGGATCTTACTGCTTTTGGTAGACCAGCAGGATTAATTCCAGGACAAGAAACAGTAGAGTTTAAAGCAGATGAAAAGTTAAAAAAAGTAGCTTATGATTCAGCAGTGAAAGTTTTAGGAAAAGATAAGGTAAAAATTGGAAGAATAGCAACTGGAGATCAATTTATAGCTTCAAAAGATAAAGTAAATTGGATAGGAAAAACTTTTAATGCCTCAGCAGTAGAAATGGAAGGGGCAGTAGTTGCTCAAGTAGCTAAAACATACAATGTACCTTTTGTAGTTTTAAGAGCTATGTCTGATAAAGCTGATGGAAGTGCAACAATGGTTTATGAGGAATTTGAAATTTTAGCAGCAGATAATTCAGCTAAAATAGTTAAAGAGATGTTAAAAAGTATGTAATTAAAGAAACTAATTAGAGTATTAGCTTTTATACTAAGTTGAAATTCTAATTAGTTTTTTATTTTATTAATTTCTTTTAAAATAGTTCAAAAATATTGACACTCCTTGTATTGAATGTTATACTTTTAAGGTATGACTTTAAAAAGAGGAGTGTTTTTTTATGAATAAATTAAAAAAGAAAGCTATCAGTTTAGAAGCCTTTGTATGTTTAGGAGTTTTAGGAGGGATTTGTACTGCTGTAGCTAAGATAATGGGGCCAGTAAATATGATCAATACTATCATGGGAACAGCTCATGATCTTTTGATAAATACAGTATTTTTTATAATGGGAGTAGCAGTATTAGCAGGGGCACTTTCATCTGTTCTTTCAGAGTTTGGGGTTATCGCTCTAATAAATAAGATACTATATTTTGTAATTTATCCTCTATATAGATTGCCAGGAGCTTCAGCTTTAGCAGTGGTTACTACATATATTTCAGATAATCCAGCAGTTTTAGGATTGGCAGCAAATAAAGAGTTTAAAAAATATTTTAAAAACTACCAATTTACAGCTTTAACAAATTTAGGAACATCTTTTGGTATGGGATTTATAGTATCAGCTTTTATGGTAGCACAAGGTGGATTGTTAAAGGAAAATCTTTTTAAGGCTGTTTTAATTGGAAACTTAGGTGCAATTATAGGGAGTATAGTCAGTGTTAATTTGATGATACATTACAGTAAAAAATATTTTAAGGAACTAGGAGAGTTAGAAGAGGAAACAAAGGTAGAGAAGTTTGTTTTTGATACTAGAGAGATAAGAAGTGGTTCTGTATTTGGAAGATTTTTAGAGGCTATGTTAGAGGGAGGAAAAATTGGAGTTGATATGGGAATTGCAATAATTCCTGGAGTTATAATTATATGTACAACAGTTTTAATCTTAACTAATGGAATGCCAGAAGGTGGATATACAGGGGCTGCCTATGAAGGAATTGGAGTTTTACCAATAATAGGAGCGAAGTTAAACTTTATTTTAAAACCTCTATTTGGATTTAGTAGTCCAGAGGCAATAGCTTTTCCTATTACAGCTTTAGGAGCAGTTGGAGCAGCTATTGGACTTGTACCTCAATTTATAAAGGAAGGGGTAATAGGAGCAAGGGAGATAGCAGTATTTACAAGTATGGGAATGTGTTGGAGTGGTTATTTGAGTACCCATGTTGCTATGATGGATAGTTTAAATTATAGGGAACTTACTGGAAAAGCTATCTTTAGTCACACAATAGGTGGACTTATAGCAGGAATGTCAGCTAACTTTTTATTTAGTTTATTTTTAGGTTAATAAAGGAAGTAAGAGGTATCCTTTGAATAATCATTATAAGAAAGAGATTAATTTCAAAGGAGGAACAGTTATGAAAATTAAAGAAAGTTTAATTACAAGAATCGACCTTGAAAAACTAGTTGATATTTTAAAAGAGGGAAAAGAGGAATTTAAGGAAAAAGAGAAAAAAGTTGAGATCACATTCAATGGTTATGATGCTGAAATTGTAAAATCAATCTCTTATGTAGTAAATGATAGATTCATTGATGAAAATAAGGAAAAACTAATAAAACTAGGTGTATTAAAATAAAATTTTAGAAAAGGAGAGAAATCTCCTTTTCTTTTATTTGAAAATAATTTTTCATTTTAGAAAATTAAGTTGATCTACGTTCTATTTTTGGTAAAGTTTTACGTAAATAAAACATAAAAATAAAAAATATCTTTACATTATCAAATAAAAGGTCTATAATAGGATTATAAAGTAAATAGAAAATGGAGGTAACATTATGCCAACAGTATATGAAAGAGCTTTAGAATTACATGAAAAAAATAAAGGGAAATTGTCAATAGTATCAAAGGTTGCAGTAAAAAATAAAGATGATTTAAGTTTAGCTTACTCTCCAGGGGTAGCAGAACCTTGTAGAAAAATTGCTGCAAATAAAGAGGATGTTTATAAATATACTTCTAAAGGAAATTTAGTAGCAGTAATAACAGATGGAACAGCAGTATTAGGACTTGGAGATATAGGACCAGAAGCAGCACTACCAGTAATGGAAGGAAAATGTGTTCTATTTAAAGAGTTTGCAGGAGTAGATGCAATTCCAATTTGTTTAGATACTAAAGATCCTGAAGAAATTATAAGAACAGCAAAATTATTAGCTCCAGGGCTTGGAGGAATAAACTTAGAGGATATTTCTGCCCCTAGATGTATAGAGATAGAAACAAGATTAAAAGAGGAATTAGATATTCCAGTATTCCATGATGATCAACATGGAACAGCTATAGTTGTTGCAGCTGGATTAATAAATGCTTTTAAATTCTTAGGTAAAAAATTCTCTGAAGCAAAAGTTGTTGTAAATGGAGCAGGAGCAGCAGGAAGTTCAATAGCAAAACTTATTCATAAATTAGGAGTAACTAATCTACTTGTATTAGATAGACCTGGAATTCTTAGAAGAAGCGAGAAAGATTCTTACGATTTCTCTAAGAGAGAATTAGCAGAACTTACTAACCCAGATGATATTAAAGGGGATCTATCAGTAGCAATTAAAGACGCAGATGTATTTGTAGGGGTATCAGTTGGAAATATTTTAACTACTGAAATGGTAAAAACTATGAATAAAGATGCAGTAATTTTTGCAATGGCTAACCCAACTCCTGAAATTATGCCAGAAGATGCTTTAGCAGGAGGAGCAAGAATAGTAGGAACAGGAAGATCAGACTATCCTAACCAAATCAACAATGTTCTTGTATTCCCAGGATTATTTAAAGGTGCATTAGAGGCTAAATCTAAGAAGATAACTGAAGAGATGAAACTTGCAGCAGCAAATGGATTAGCTTCACTTATTAAAGAGGAAGAATTAAATGAAAATTATATAATTCCAGATGCTTTTGATCCTAGAGTTGCAGATGCAGTAGCAGCAGCAGTTAAAAAAGTAGCAAAAGAGCAAGGAATTTGTAGAGAATAAAGATAGAGGACAAGGTTTCTTGTCCTCTTATTATTTAGTTATAATTTCCAAAAGTAGTAGTCGTTTGCACTCCTCTACTTTTGGAAATTACATCAACTTGATGTTGGGGATAATCTACTTTTTTAATTAGAGTTATTCCTAATATCAGCTAAATGTAATTTGGAGAAGAATATTAGAGAGAGTTACGAAATCTGACGCTAAAAATTCCGACGTGTTTGAGACGAAGTCGAGTTTCGGAATTTTAGTCAGATGAGTTTTACTCTCTCTTTATTCTTTGACATGGAATTTAGCTGATATTTAAAAGAAATAAAGATAACTAAAATTGACTAATAATCGCTAAATACAAAGGTACTTTGTCAAAATCTAGCGATGTGTTAGATAATTGAGCTTAGTTAGATAAATTATAGTTTATTTTATATAATTAATTATCTTGAGAAAATAATAGTATTTTCATTAGATAACTCACTATTAAAAGAGTACCTATCCTCATTGAATTTTTTTATATCTTCTATATTAGTAATCTGATTTTTAATCAGATAGTTTAACAGCATCCCTCTTCCCTGTTTTGAAAAACTACTAACAGATGAATATTTTCCATTTTTAAACTCTTTAAAATCAACAGTTATCATTTTAAAATTAAGAGTTTTTTTATTAATCATCTTTGAATATTCATTAGAGGCTAAATTTAAAAGTATTTTCTCATTATCTTGTGATAGAAGATTGTTAATATAAGTAGTAACTTTCTCACTCCAAAAGGAGTAAAGAGAGTTTTCAGATATTTTCATAGTCATATCTAATCTATATTTTTTGATATTATCAAAGGAATTAAGAGCTCCATACATAGCTGATAATATAATAAGTGAATTGTTAAGATATTCTAATTCTTTAGAAGTGTACTGCTCTATCTCTAACTTTTTAAAAGCTACACCATTATATAGATTTATAGCTTTTACATCTGAACGTGAGTCATAATTTATTATATTACTGTAAGTTTCCTCTAAAAGCTCACCCTTTATCTTCATAATCTTTTCAATTTGATTTTTATCTAGATTTTTTAAGATGTTTAGAATTTCCTTACTTTCATCTTTAAATTTTGGTGAGAAAGAAAATGGAGAGTTTAACTCTCCAACTTTCATCTCTTTACTAGGAGAGAATATAATTTTCATTAGAAAAACTCTCCGTTATCACAGTAATCTTCTTCACGTAGAGGGAAGAAAATTACACAACAATCTTTGTTTCCATTTATTTTTTTTATCATTCTAGTAAGAAATTCCCCAACCATTGCTTTAACCTCAGGTGTTCTTTCAAACCAAAATAGTTCAACAAAAGTATATCCATCAACAATTTTTCCATCAAAAATATACTCAGTATCAATGTGCTCAATAGTAAACCAGTTTCTATCACATTTGATAATCTCTGTTAAACCATCAATTATCTCCTTACTATTTTCAATAAGTGCTTTTTTATCCATACCTCTTACTTTTAAATGTGGCATAGTATCCTCCTTTAAATATATTATAAATTTTCCTTTTCAGGAATTAAAGTAACATTGATATAGTTATTTAAATTTATAGCTTTTTTATTATAATTTATTAAGTTTTCTTTAGTTAAAATATCTTTATACTCTTTAGGAGTAGGAACTTTATAATCTTTTCCAATTGTAGCTTTTTGATAAAGATAATTTACCCAGAAGCTATTTTCTTTAAGTTCTGTATCATATGATAGTTCATAATTTTTAACGACACTATCAATTTTTGTTTGATCAATATCTTGTAAAAGTGAATTAATAGATTTAATAACTGCTTTTGTAATCTCATCTACTCTATTAGTGTCACAACTAAAGCTGATGCTTAAAAAGTCCTCTCCAAAGTTATTAGGAGAAAGGGAAGTTTTAGAGTAGATAGAGTAAACTCCACCGATTTTTTCTCTAATATCTTCAATAAGAGCGATATTTAAAACTCTAGAAAATCCACTGTATAAAACTCTCTCTTTGTATCCATAGTTTGAATTATATGGGAAGATAAGAGAAACAGTAGCCTTTTTATCTACCCCTTTGATAACTTTTTCATTTACAATATTCTTAGGAATATTCAAATTTAAAGATTTAGGAGTTATGATTTTTTCTTCTGATGGAAGAGAGGCAAAATATTTTTTTAATATATTTGGCAACTCTTTATTATCAAAAGCTCCTACAATAATAAGATTGTATCCATTGAAATTATCAAATTTTTCTTTGTATAATTCTAATGATTTATTTATTTTAATATTTTTTAGATCCTCTAAAGTAAAAGGTTTTCTTCTTTCATTGTTTCCACTATAAATAGTAGCAACTTTATCTCCAAAAACTGCTTTAGGAGAGTTTTCTCTATTTTTAATACTTTCTTTTGCATTTAAAATAGCCGTGTTGAAAACTTCACTATCTATTTTAGGCTCTCTAATTGCATAGTTTAAATACTCTAAAGCAGGAATAAGATTTTCTCTATCACTCATAATAGTAAATCCTTGCTCATAATCATTTATATATGATGAGATATTAAAGTTTTTACCCTTCATAAATGTTTCTATTTCATTTGGTTTTAATGTACTTGCTCCAGAATCTAAAACTAAATTAGTAGCAAATAGAGAATTTAGATACTCATTGTAATTATTAATTGAACTTCCCTCTCTTTTAAAAAGTTTAATATATATTCTATCTTTTTCAAAATCACTATTTTTAACAGTTACTTTAATTCCATTTGAAAGAATATATTCATCATTGCCTACTTTTTTTAGATCTCCAGCCTTTAAATTTAATGGTGGAAGAGTTGGAATATTATTTGAAAAAGTTAAAAGATTTTTATTGTTTTTTCTATCTTTTTCAATAGTTTCTTTTAAAATTTTCTCAGATATAATGCTCTCTTTTTCAGGAGCTGATAGAAAATATACTCCCTCTTTATTATAAATATCTTTTATTTTCTTATTTAAAATTTTAATATCTATATTTTTTAATACTTTTTGGAAAATTTCAAATTCAGTATCAACATCTACAAAACTTTCTCCATCTATTACGTGATTTACAATAGCATCTATATAGGTATCATGTTGGATACTATCTTTATTGGCAACAATAGTTTTGTAATAATTAAACATATTTTTCTTTTCAAGTTCTAACTCATTTTCAGAGATTCCATTTATAGATGATGATTTTAAAATATTGTTTATAAGGGCAACTCCCTCTTGAATCTTATCTTCTCTAAGAGCAACAGCAGTATTAAAAATATCAGTGTATTTATTGATGTTGTAACTATAAACAGCTCCCTCAATAATAGGGCAGTTGCTCTCTTTAGTTAGATTTATAATTCTTGTATTTAAAATGTTAAATAGAAGTTGATTCTCTATTGAGTCTTGAAAATTTTCAGTTGTATTGATTATTTTTCTATCTAAAAATTTAGTAATTGTTAAAGTTGAATATCTAATTTCAGGATCTTTAAAAACTATATATGAGTTTTTAAGATCTTTAAGTTTGTAATCTTCCCCTTGTGTAAATTGAGTTTTCTCTTTAAAGTTAAAATATTTTTTTATTAGATCTTCAGCTTTTTTAGGTTCAATATCTCCTACAATAGTAACAGCCATATTTTTAGGAGTGTACCATTTTTCATAAAATCCTCTAAGAATATCAGAAGTAGCTCCATTTATAGTTTCAGGAAGTCCAATAGGAAATCTGTCAAAGTATCTTGAACCAGAGAATATAGCTTTCTTTTGAGTATCTCCCAATCTTTGAGCTAGTCCTTGACGTAATCTCCACTCCTCTATGATAACCTTTTTTTCACTTTCAACTTGTTCAGGCTCAAGAGTTGCTTCAGTAGCCCACTCTCTTAAAACTTCAACACCTTCTTCAAAAGACTTCATATTATCAGTAGGGACATTTAACTTGTAAACAGTTCTATCAAAAGATGTATAAGCATTTAGATCTCCACCAAAACTAAGTCCAATAGACTCTAAATATTTTATCATCTCATTTTTCTCATACTTAGTAGTTCCATTAAATGCCATATGTTCCATAAAATGAGCTATCCCCTGTTCTTGTTCCTCTTCAAAAAGAGAGCCTGCCTTTACAATAAGATTTAACTCCGCTCTATTTTCAGGTTTCTTATTTCTATAAATATAATAGGTAATCCCATTAGGAAGTTTTCCTGTAAGTAAATTTTTACTATTTTCTATCTTCTCTCCTAAAGCTATAAGAGAGATAAAAAGTAATAGGAAAATAGATAAAATCAATCTTTTTTTCTGCATAATTTCCTCCTCTGTTTTTGATTTCTAAAGATATAATACCATAAAAAATAAAAAAATTATCTATTATTTTTCATTTTTTAGTAAAGTTCTTCTAAAAAAATGATATAATGAAAATGAATAAAATATTGAAAAGGAAAGTGAGAAGATGAACTATAGAATAGTGTTGATTCATGGGTTTCATAGAAGCTATAAAGATATGGAATCTTTAGAACAAAATTTAAAATCATTAGGGTATAAAGTGGAAAATCTAAATTTTCCTCTTACTTTTCCAGATATAAAATTTTCAAAGGAGATGCTAAAAAAATTTCTGCTTGATCTGAAATATGGTGGTATGATTGAAAAAGAGGAGATTGTTTTAATTGGATATGGATTAGGGGGAAAATTAATAGAGGAAACTTTGAAGGATGAAGAAGTTGATGGAATAGTAGATAAAATAATACTTATTGCAGCTCCTTTGAGAGATTCAGTAGTCCACAGAAGATTGAAAAGAGTTTTCCCACTGCTTGATACAATATTTAAACCTTTAAAAGTTTTAGGAAAAGGAAAGAAATTTGAAGTTAAAAATCCTAAAATAGAGATAGGAGTAATAATTGGAACAGAAACAGAGGGAATTTTTAGTAGATGGTTAGGAGAGTTTAATGATGGACTTTTAAATTCTAAAGAGTGTATGTTAGATAGTGCAAAAGATACATTGTTAATTCCCCTTGTACATGAAGAGATTCATAGGAAAATGGGAATAGCAAAATATATCAATAACTTTATTTCTAAAGGAAGATTTAGAATAGATTAAGGGGGTAACATGAGAAAAGAGATTGCTAACTATATAGAACTGATTATTAGAATAGGGATAAATATACAAAAGGGACAAATTTTAGTTGTAAGTGCTCCTGTGGAAACTTTTGAATTTACTAGAAAAGTTGTAGAAACAGCATATAAATTTGGAGCAAAAGAGGTAGTTGTAAACTGGGGAGATGAAGTTTGTGGAAAATATAGATATATCTATGGAGCTGATGAGATTTTTGATAACTACCCTAAATATCAAGCTGATATGATGAAAGATTATGCTAAGAAAGGAGCTGCTTTTTTAAGTATCTATGCTACTGACCCAGAGATTTTAAAAGATGTAGATCAAGAGAGAGTTGTAAGAGCTCAAAAAGCTAGAAGTATAGCATTGAAAGGTTACTACGAAAAGGCTATGAATAATGAAGTTCAATGGTGTGTAGTATCAATTCCTACTGATGCTTGGAGCAAAAAAATATACCCTGAACTTCAAGGAGAAAAGGCAAAAGAAAAGTTGTGGAATCAGATACTTTCAATAGTGAGAGCAGATAGTGAAAATCCTGTTGAAGAGTGGAATAAGCATCTAACAAATTTAAAGAATACTATGAATTATCTAAATAGTATGAAATTTAGAAAATTAAGATATAGAAATTCCTTAGGAACAGATTTAGAGATAGGATTACCAAAGGGACATATTTGGACAGCTGGTGGAGAAACTTCAAAAAATGGAGTATATTTTGTAGCAAATATGCCAACAGAGGAAGTATTTACTCTTCCTAAGAAAGATGAAGTTAATGGTATTGTATATAGTAGTAAACCATTTTGTTATGGTGGTAATTTGATTGAAAACTTCTATCTAAAATTTAAAGATGGAAAGATTGTTGAAGCAGGGGCAGAAAAGGGAGAAGAAACTCTGATTAAACTTTTAGATTCTGATGATGGAGCTAGATATTTAGGTGAGGTTGCACTTGTACCTTATGATTCTCCAATTTCAAATTCAAATACTGTTTTCTATAACACACTTTTTGATGAAAATGCCTCTTGTCACTTAGCTTTAGGACAAGCATATCCTGTTTGTTTAAAAGGTGGAAGTGAGATGAATGAGGAGGAGTTAAAGAAAAATGGTGTTAATATCTCTATGGTTCATGAAGATTTTATGGTAGGAACTAGTGATTTAGAGATTGTGGGAATAAAAGAAGATGGTGAAGAGATCATGATAATGAAAGATGGAAATTTTTGTAAATAATCTTTACTGATAGATTGGAAAATGATAAAATGTAGTTCCTTGGCAGGGGAATGCAAAAAGAGAGTGACTGACATAAAATTTATGTTGGTCACTTTTTTTTGTTTTTTTTGGCTGAGAAAATAAAGGTTCTCTATACAATAAATTAAAATGTGTATAAATGCATATAAATGTCATATTTTTTAATTTAAAATAACTATTTAACGTAATTTTATGAATTGACAAAAATGATAAAAAGTAGTATCTTAATAGTAAATAAAGTTTAATATAACTTAAAATTTGTTTAAGGGGGAGAGAAAAAACTTTTTTATCAAAATTTAAGAAAGTTTATTAAGGTGAAAATATGGATAAATTAGCAATTATTTATACAATGTTACTTTTTGTCGTATATCAAATAATGTTTAAAATAACAGGCTTTAGTATTAATACAGCAGTCTATGGACTTTTTGGAATGTTAATATTTTTTTACTATTCTACAGATAATTTACAATTTGAAAAAAGATCTAAACAAAATCCTATCTTCATAAATCTTATTGTTTTTATGATATTTCTCTTTTTCTATAAAGATATTTCAATATTTACAGTATTTTTAGTATTTTCAGTTTATCAAAAGATACTATATGAATTATTAAAAAAAATTTCATATGGTAAAGCTGAAAGATACAGTCCGAATTTAATAAATAAAAGAAATTTAGCAAAATTTTTAATAGATTCTATAAGTGTTATTGTTGGAATAATCATAGCTTTTATACTTAAATTTTCTTTTAATTGGTATGAATATTTAAGAAAAGAGTATGTAATTACATATTTAGGAATCTTTCTTGTTGGGTATGTATATAAAAAGGTAAGTGAAAAAAGTTGGAGTTATACAAATATTCTTGATGTATTAAATATTTTAATACTTAATATAGGTACTGCAATAGTATTTCTCTTTTTTATGTACATAAATAAAGAACATATATTTCCTGTAACAACTCTTTTGATAATACTTATTCTTTCAGTGTCAATGCAACTTTTAGGAAGATATGTTTTTAGATTAAAAAGATATTATGGTAGACCACATAAAAATATAAAGGATATTAAAAGAACTCTGATATATGGAGCAGGAGAAGCAGGTGCAATATTAGCCAGAGAGTATATGACTAATCCATTATTTCCTTATGAAATAATAGGATTTATTGATGATGATAAGAAGAAAATAGGGAGTGAAATCTATAATATAAAAGTTTTAGGAAATAAAGAAAGTTTAGAAATAATAATAAAAAATGAAAAAATAGAGGAACTTCTTCTTGCACTTCCTTCAATTCATAGCTCAGAGATAGGAAGAATTGTTGAAAAAATTCAAAAGTTTGAAGAAATAAATATAAAGACAGTACCTTCAATATCAGAAATTTTAGAAGGAGAATCTCTTGCTTCTCAAATAAGAGATGTAAGAATAGAAGATTTATTAGGAAGAGATGAGATTGTAATTAATGATGGAAGTATAAGAGAGTTAATAGAAGAAAAGACGATATTTGTAACTGGAGGAGCAGGAAGTATAGGATCTGAGCTTGCGAGACAAATAGCTAAGTATAATCCTAAAAAACTTGTAACTCTTGATGTAAATGAAAATGATATTTATTTCTTAGAACTTGAGCTTAAAAGAAAATATCCAAATTTAGACTTGATATCAGAGATATGTAATATAAGAGAAAAAGAGAAATTGGAGTTTCTTTTTGAGAAATATAAACCGAATATAGTATTTCATGCAGCAGCACATAAACATGTACCTTTAATGGAACATAATCCAGAAGAAGCTATAAAGAATAATATCTTTGGAACTAAAAAAGTTGCAGAATGTGCAGATAAATATGGAGTAGAGAGAATGGTTCTTATCTCCACAGATAAAGCTGTAAATCCTACAAATCTTATGGGAGCAAGTAAAAGGGCTTGTGAGTTAGTAATAGAGCATATGAATAAAATATCAAAGACTAAGTTTATGGCAGTAAGATTTGGAAATGTATTGGGAAGTAATGGAAGTGTAATTCCAATATTTAGAAAATTAATATCAGAGGGGAAAAATTTAACAGTTACTCATAGAGATATAACAAGATATTTTATGACTATTCCTGAAGCTGCTCAGCTTGTTATTGAAGCAGGAACAATAGGAAAGGGTGGAGAGATATTTATTCTTGATATGGGAAAACCTGTAAAAATTTATGACTTAGCAAAAAGTATGATAAGACTTTCAAATGCCAAAGTGGGAATAGATATTGTAGGTTTAAGACCAGGAGAGAAACTATATGAAGAGCTTCTATATGATGTTAACTCAGCTATAAAGACAGAGAATAAAAAAATATTTATAACAAAAATAGAAGATGGATCAGTAGATATAACTAAATATTTTGATAAGTTGGAACAGTGTATTAAAAATCCAAATATTGAAGAGATTAAAAAAGTTATGAAAGAACTGGCAGTGTCATATAAGGAAGTGAAATATAATTAATAATTTTTTAAATAGAGAGGGGATAGAGATGATTAAACCTTTTGAAAAAAAAGTATGGCTTAGTTCTCCTACAATGCATGGTGACGAGATTAAGTATGTACAAGAAGCTTATGAAACTAACTGGATGTCAACTGTAGGAAAAAACATTGATGAAGTTGAAAGAATTGCTAGAGAAAAAATTGGTTGTAATTATGCAGTAGGATTAGCAACAGGAACAGCATCTTTACATTTAGCAGTAAAATTAGCAGGAGTTAAACCAGGAGATAAAGTATTTTGTTCTGATATGACTTTCTGTGCAACACTGAATCCAGTTGTATATGAAGGTGGAGTACCTGTATTTATTGATACAGAATATGATACTTGGAATATGGATCCAGTAGCATTAGAAAAAGCTTTTGAACTATACCCAGATACAAAAGTAGTAGTAGTAGCTCATTTATATGGAGTACCTGGAAAAATAGATGAAATTAGAGAAATATGTGATAGACATGGAGCAGTAATAGTTGAAGATGCAGCAGAATCTTTAGGAGCAACATATAAAGGAAAAGAGACAGGAAACTTTGGAAACTATAATGCTATCTCTTTTAATGGAAATAAGATAATAACAGGTTCAGCAGGAGGAATGTTACTTACAAATGATAAAGAAGCTGCTGAAAAAGCAAGAAAGTGGTCAACTCAAGCAAGAGAAAATGCATCATGGTATCAACATGAAGAAGTTGGATATAACTATAGAATGAGCAATGTTATTGCTGGAGTAGTAAGAGGACAATTCCCTTATCTTGAAGAACATATAGCACAAAAGAAAGCTATCTATGAAAGATATAAAGAAGGATTTAAAGATCTTCCAATAACAATGAATCCATTTGATGAAGAAAATTCAGTACCTAATTATTGGTTAAGTTGTGCATTAATAGATAAAGATGCAATGTGTAAACAAGTAAGAGGAGAAACTGAGGTAGCATATATATCAGAAAGTGGTAAATCATGTCCAAGTGAAATACTTGAAACTTTAGCTAAATATAATGCAGAGGGAAGACCAATATGGAAACCAATGCATATGCAACCAATTTATAGAATGAATGCCTTTGTAACAAGAGAAGGAAATGGAAGAGCTAAAACAAATGCATATATTCAAGGTGGAGTATTAGGCAAAGATGGAAAACCATTAGATGTTGGAATGGATATATTCCAAAGAGGATTATGTTTACCAAGTGATAATAAGATGGCAGTTGAAGAGCAAGATAAGATTATAGAAATTATAAGAAGTTGTTTTAAATAAGGTGTAATAGATGAAAATATATGGGAATTTTTTTAAAAGATTTTTAGATATAACTTGTTCTTTAGGTTTTATTTTGTGTTTTTGGTGGTTGTATATACTGATAGCTGTATTAGTAAAAGTAAAATTAGGTTCACCAGTAATATTTAAACAAGAAAGACCAGGATTAAATGGGAAAATATTTACTATGTATAAATTTAGAAGCATGACTGACGCAAAAGATAAAAATGGAAACTTGTTATCAGATGCAGAAAGACTTCCAAAATTTGGACAATTATTAAGAGCAACTAGCCTTGATGAAATACCTGAATTTATAAATGTAATAAAAGGGGATATGAGTCTTATTGGTCCGAGACCTTTAGCATGTCAATATTTATCTTATTATACAGAAGAAGAAAATAAAAGACATAATGCGAGACCAGGAATAACAGGTTGGGCACAGGTAAATGGAAGAAATGCAATATCATGGGAACAGAAGTTTAAGTATGATGTTGAATATGTAAATAAGTTAAATTTCTTTTTAGATATGAAAATAGTTTTTTTAACAATAAAAAAAGTAATAAAGAAAGAAGATATTTCTAATTTTAAAAATGAATATGTAGAAATAAATTTTGATGAATATAGGAGAAAACAAAATGAATTTAAAAGGTAAAAAAGTATTACTTCGTGCAATAGAAGAAGAAGATTTAAAATGTTTATTAGAAATAATAAATGATGAAAATATAGAAAAAATGTTAGGTGGTTTTTCATTTCCAATTTCTCAAGAAAATCAAAAATTATGGTATAGTAATCTGAAAATAGTAGAAAATCAATTGAGATGTGTTGTAGATATAGAGGGGATATGTATTGGAATGGTAATATTGTCAGATATTGATTATAAAAATGGAACAGCAGAAATTCATATTAAACTTCAAAACTCAAAAATTAGAAGAAATGGCTATGGATATGATGCATTAAGAACAATAATATTATATGCATTTCAAGAATTAAGATTAAATTGTATATATTCTTATGTTTTAGATTACAATATTCCTTCACAAAATTTATTTAAAAAATTAGGTTTTAAAAGAGATGGAATTTTAAGAGAAAGAGTTTATAAAAATGGTGAATATAATGATTTAGTAAGTTTTTCTATAAAAGATGGAGAATTAAATGCTTAGAGAGATTGGTGGAGAGTTCTATAAAAATTCAAAATTAAATTTAAAAAAAAATGGGATATTTGATTTATTAAATGGGTACAATTATCAATTATTTGAATCAGGAAGAGAAGCATTTGAAATTATAAATAAAGTTTCAAATAAGAAAATCTTATTTCCATCATATGCTTGTGATTCTATGTTTCAGTTTTTAAATAAGGAAAATTTAGTTTTTTATAATGTAGATTCAAGTTTTAACATTGATATAAAAGATATAGAAAGAAAAGTAAATAAAGATGTAGGAATATTAATTTTTATTAATTATTTTGGAAAATTACAAGGCAGAGAAGTTTTTGATTATTTTAAACAGTTAAAACAAAAAGGAATAATTATAGTAGAAGATACCACGCATTCATTTTTTACAGAAGTATGTGTCATAGGCGATTATTGTGTAACTTCATTAAGGAAATGGTTTTGTATACCAAATGGAGGAATACTTTATTCTAAAAATTCTTTCTCAGCTATAGAGATTAATGAGAATAATTTTTTTAATACAGAAAGAAAAAAAGCATTTATATTAAAAGAAAAATATTTATTAAAAAACAATATAAGAAAAGAAAAATTTTTAAAAATTTTTAACAAAACCGAAGAGTTTTTAGATGAAAATAAGAAAATAAATACGATTTCAAAAGATTCATTAGAAATATTAAAAAAAATAGATGTAGAAAATTTAATAAAAAAAAGAAAAAAGAATTATAATTATTTGTATAAAAAAATAATTAAAATATCAGAAATTAAAATTTATAAAATTAATACTAAGATAGAAACACCTTTGTTTTTAGTAATTAAATTAAAAAATAACATCGAAAGAGATAACTTACATAACTTTTTAATAAAAAATAAGATTTATTGTCCAATTCATTGGCCTCTAATTGAAAAATTAAATGAGTCATTTGAAGTTAAGGATTTTATTAAAAATATTATTTCAATCCCAATAGATCAACGTTATTCTAAAGGTGATATGAATTATATTTATAAGACTATTTTAAAATATTATAGGGAGAAGTAGTAACATGGATATTTATTTTGAAAAAGAATATGCAAAATTATATGAAAAAATAGAAAATGGAAAAATAGAAGAATTTATTTTAAAATCTAAAAATGGAACTATTAAAACTTTATTCTTAAAAAGAAAAATAGAAATAAAAGTAGATGACAAGGAATATTATGATATAATAACTCCTTATGGTTATGGAGGACCAATAATTTTAGAAGAAAATAATAAAGAAGAATTGTTGAGAGAATATAATGAAAAATTTTCTGAGTATTGTATTGCAAATAATATAGTAGCAGAATTCATAAGATTTCATCCAATATATGAAAATGCTTTAGATTTTAGAAACGTATATGATATTGAATATTCAAGAAAAACTGTAGGTACAAGTTTAAAGAACTTTGAAGATCCAGTACAAGAAGAATTTAGTAAAAATGCAAGACGTGAAATAAAACAAGCACTAAAAAAAGGCGTTAAAGTTAAAATAATAGAAAAGCCAGAAAATTTAGATAATTTTAAAAAATTGTATTATGAAACAATGGATAGAAATAATGCTTCAGAATATTATTATTTTGATGAAGAATACTTTAATAAAATGATTTTAAAATTAAAAGACTATATTTTACTTGTAGAATTAGAATATGAATCAGAAATAATAGCAAGTGAAATTTATTTAATTAAAGGAAAAATTTTACATGCTCATCTTTTAGGAAGTTGTTCAAAAATGTTAGAATTAAATGCAGGAAGTTTAATTGAAGCAACTGCAGCAAATTGGGGAAAAGAACAGGGATACAGATATATACATCATGGTGGAGGAAGAACTTCTGACCCAGATGATTCGTTATTCAAGTATAAGAAAAAATTTGGAAAAAATACAGAATTTGATTTTTATATAGGAAAAAAAATATGGAATGAAAGTCTTTATAATAATCTTATAAAGATAAAAGAAAGAGAAGTTGGTAAAAAATTAGAGGGGAACTTTTTTCCAATGTATAGAGTAGAGGAATAATGAAATGGTGGAGTAAAAATATGAAGATTTTATTTATGTCAATGTCCCTTGAATTGGGATGCAAAGATTTATACTGTGATTTAATAGAAAATTTAATCAAAAGAGGACATGTAATTACTATAGTACGTAGTCAGTATAAAATATCAAAAACAAATTATAATAAAGTTAATGGCAGTTTTTCAATACTAAATGTAAAAACAGGAGATCCTTTTAATAAAAATTTAATAAAAAAAGGGTTGAATCAAATTCTATTATCAAATTATTTTAAAAAAGCAATTAAAAAATATTTAGATAAAGAAAACTTTGATTTAATTTTATATGCAACACCTCCAGTTACTTTAGCAAGTGTAGTTAAATATTGTAAAGAAAAATATCAAGCTAAAACTTTTTTAATGTTGAAAGATATTTTTCCACAAAATGCAGTAGATTTAAGAATGATGAAGAAAGAAAGTATAGTATATAAGTATTTTAGAAAACAAGAAAAAAAATACTATCAATATTCTGATTTTATTGGTTGTATGTCTCAAAGAAATAAAGATTATGTACTTGAACATAATCCTGAGGTTGATTCAAAAAAAGTTGGAGTTTTTCCAAATTCTATTTTTATTGAAGAGGTAGCAGGATTATCATTTAATAAAAATAAAACAGTATTTATGTTTGGTGGAAATTTAGGAAAACCACAAAATATTTCAGGACTATTAAATATAATAAAAAAACTTAAGAATTATTCAAAAGCTGAATTTTATATAATAGGTAAGGGTGCAGAAGAAGAGAAAATAAAAAAATTTGTAGAACAAGAAAAATGTTCAAATTTTAGTTATAAATCTTTTATTCCTCAAAAAGAATATGAAGAAATATTAAAATCTGTAGATATAGGATTAATTAGTTTAGATCCTAGATTTACTATTCCAAATATCCCTTCTAGGTTACAAGGATATTTAAAGCTAAAAAAGCCAGTTTTAGCAATTACAGATATAAATACTGATTTAAAAGAAATGATCATGGAGCATGATTGTGGTTGGTGGTGTAGCGCTCTTGATGAAGTTAAAGTTATAGAAACCATAAAATATATTTGTGAAAATAAAGAGGAACAAATAAAAAAAGGATTAAATGGATTTGAGTATTTAGAACAAGAATTTGATGTAGAAAAGAATGTTGATATATTAGAAAGTATTTTTTTATATAAAAAATAAAAAATTATTATCATAGTTGGTTTTATTAACTAAAAATGAAAACTAATTCAAAGGAAGCTAAAAAGATCTTTAGGGTGCTTAAAAAAAAGAATATTATAAAATCATGGAAGTCTATCTTTGAAAAATATTTTCTTTAAAGTTTAAAATAAAAGTGAATTATTTTTTCACCTTTTGAATACTAGATATCGCTTATTATTATAGGATTTATTTATTCAAATTTCTATTTGGAGTTAAAAGAAAAAAATTATAAAAGTACTTGAATATAGATTTCAGATTTAAAGTCATGGCAAGATTTATATTGGTATTTTGTTTTTTATATTATATTTTCCATATTTATATAAATCTTCAGGATAACAAATATAAAAATTTTTAAATATAGTTAGTAACTGCTCTTTTTGTCTTAGAGGAATATAATATTTTAAGACAATCTATTATATCTTAAAAGTTAGGAGTAGTTCATGTAAATTTAAGTTAAGAGATATAAGAATATTTTAAGGAGAGAAAATGAAAGTATTAATAATAATGGGAGGGTTTTTTCCAGGGAAAAAATTTGGAGGTCCTCCTGTAAGTGTAGATAACTTCTGTACATTAATGAAAAAATGGGAATGTTATATTATTACCTCTAATCATGATATGGGAGAAGATAAAGTATATTCTGATATTAGTTCAGGATGGAACAAACGTGAAAATAGTCAAGTTTTATATTTAAGTGACAAAGAATATGGATATAAATATTTTGAAAAGATTATTCAAGAGATAAATCCAGACATTATATATTTACAAGGATTGTTTCAATTTTGTGTAATTCCTTGCTTATTTTTAGCAAAAAAATATAAAATTCCTGTAATACTTGCTCCAAGAGGAGAGTTATGTAAAGGAGCATTTCGTAAAAAATATAAAAAAATGCCATATATTATTTTTTTAAAAATATTTGGGTTAATAAAAAATATTTATTTTCAATCAACAAGTATTGAAGAAACTCAAGCAATACTTAAATATTTAATTAATAAAAAAGAAAAAATTTATTTTCTAAATAATATACCATCATTTCCTAAGATTGAAAAATATCAAAATAATAAAGAGCTAGGAAAAGCTAAATTTATTTTTCTTTCAAGAATTGTTCCTAAAAAAAATTTATTTTCTGTAATAAACTATTTTTCTGAAATTAGAGGAGAAGTTAAATTTGATATTTATGGAATAATAGAAGATGAAAAATATTGGAATAAATGTAAAGAAAAAATAAAAACACTACCTGATAATATTAAAGTTGAATATAAAGGAATGATAGAACACAATAAAGTTCATAGAATATTTTCTGAGTATGATGCTTTTATTTTTCCTACTTTAAGTGAAAATTTTGGTCATGTAATTGCAGAAGCATTAATGGTAGGATGTCCTGTTATTATTAGTGATCAAACTCCTTGGAGTGATGTTAATAAAGTAGAAGGTGGTTGGAGCATTCCATTGGATAATACAGAACTATATATACAAGCAATTCAAGAAATAGTGGATTCTGATCAAAATAAAAAGCTTTTATTTAGAAATAATATTCTTGAATATATAAATAATAAAATGAAAGTAAAAGAAATAGAAAAAGAGTATTTGATTAGCTTTTCAAAAATAATAATGGAGAATAAAAAATGAGAGAAGTAATTGGCTTTTTTTCTATACTTCCTTTAATCACTTGGCTATTATTTTCAAAAAAAAATTCTGATATAGCAAATCCATATAATTTATTCACATTTTTATATATTATAAATATAATGATTCCAATTATTTTATACATTAATATTGATTCAGATCAATTTATAACTAAAGTTTATATAAAAGAAGCAGTAGAAGAAAATTTAATATATATTAAATATGTTATTTTACAAACAATAAGTTATTATTTAGTTGTTTTAGGAATTAAATTAAAAATAAGAAGTTTTACAAGTAACTTTAAAGATTATAGAATTAATAACTTATTAGAATATAGATATATAGGTATTATACTATGGATAATAGGAGTTTTAGCTTTTTTTAAAATAATGAATCAGGTTGGAGGAATAAAGTATTTTTTTACACATTTACAATTTAGAACAATTTTAATGAGAGATATAGATTTTTTATCTTGGCTTCTTCCTTTTATGGAATATGGAATTTTATTTATTGTTTATTCATATAGGGGTAAAGAAAAAGTTATTAATAATAAGTTAATTTTTGTGTTAATTTTTTTTACAGGAATAATGTCGGGATTAGGTGGAAGAAAAGCTTTAATTATGCTCTTGATAGAAGTTTTTTTATTATATCATTATTGTATAAAACAAGTAAATATAAAAAAAATTTTAAAGCTAAAGTATGTGTTTATTATATTCTTAATATATATTTTTTTTACGCTCATGGTTAAATTTAGAATAGAAGGTGCATTTGTAGAATTTTTGGAAAATCCTTTATCTTTTATAAAAAATTCTAATGAAGGAATTTTAGAAACAATAAAAAATGAATCTTATGTAGAATTTTATATGGTGATTATTAAGTATTTTAGAACAAATGAGTTTTGGAGAGGAAGAACATTTTTAGGATTAGTAACTGCAATAATTCCTTCTTCTATATTTCCAAATAAACCACCAGTAGATGATGGGACTTATTTATATTCTATATGCAACGGGCGTACAGATATAGTCCCTCCTATGGCATTTAATAAATTAGATATTTCTTCATTTCCTTTAGAAACTTTTGGTTCTATGTATAGTAATTTTGGAATAGTTGGTTTATTTTTAGGGATGATAATATTAGGAATGGTATACAAATATTTTTATAGAAAAATGAAGGAAAAATCATATAACTTATTTAATACAATTATTTATATTCAGGTGATTTTTACTTTTCAATTGTCAACTTTAAGAATTTTTCAATTATTTTCAATAATTATTCCATTATATATACTTACTTTTTGTATAGATAAGATACTAAAAAAGGAGTATTTCTGTATACTAAAAAATAAATAGAATAAAAAAAGATATCTCAATGTAAAATTAAAGTACAATAAACTTTAAAAATTTGACTTATAGGGAGGTAAAATAAAATATGAAATTAAAAGAAAAATTAATTTATAATGAATTAGTAAGTTATATTTTAAAGTTAATATTATCTTTAGTATATGATAAAAAATTTTTAACAGGAAAATATTTTGATGAGAATAGAATAGGATTTTGGTGGGCAATTCGTAGTTTGCCATATTTTATTAGTATGCGCAAGCAAAAAGTTTATTGGCCAGTTAATCATTTATCTACTATTTTAGGAGGGGATAAAATAAAATTTGATATTAGTTCTTTAAATGTTTTTCAAAATACAGGATGTTATTTTCAAGCTTTTGAAAGTATAACAATAGGTAAAAATTGTTGGATTGCCAAAAATGTAGGTATTATTACAGCAAATCATGATTTGAAAAATCCAGATTTACATTCTTTAGGAAAAGAAGTAATTATAGGGGATAAATGTTGGATTGGAATGAATTCAGTAATACTTCCTGGAGTTATACTTGGAGAAAATACAATAGTTGGAGCTGGTTCTATAGTAACAAAAAGTTTTGAACAAGGTCATTGTGTAATAGCTGGAAATCCAGCAAAAATTATAAAAAATATAAGTTAGTGGGAGTAAGATCTTGGAAAAAAAAATAGATAAAATTTGGATAGGAATAATACATATGGGACTAGGAACTATATTAGCTCAAATGATTAATGTAGTTACCCAACCTATATTAACACGTATTTTTTCAGTTGAGATTTTAGGAATATATACATATTTAATTTCTATTGCTACAATTATTATTCCAGTTACAACTTTAAAATTAGATATGTTAATTGTTTCTGAACCAAATGATTGTGAAGCGCAATATATAACAGATACATGTATAATTATTAATTTTATTATTTTTATTTTATATATAACTATTATATTAATAGGATATATTTTACCTGGAAATAACATGTTTAATAGATATGGAAAAATTATTTTTATTGTTCCATTTATCGTATTTACAAATGGTTTAAGATTTTTATTTATTAGCTATTTAAATAGGTATCAAAAATATAGAATTATTTCTATAATAGCTGTTATTAGAGAAACTATTCGAGCACTTATTCAAGTAGGTACAGGCTTATTTTCATTTGGAATTTTTTTCCTAGTTTTAGGTTATACTTGTTCACCTTTATTTGGATTGAATATTCAAATGAGAGAGTATTTAGAAAAGTTAAAAAAACGACCGAGAATAAATATAAATAAATTTAAAAAAATTATATTTGAAAAAGGAAAAAAGCAGATACTTTTTTTAGTTCCAGGACAATTTATTAATAGTTTGTCTTCTTCAATTATAATAATTTCTATAACTACTTTATTTTCGGAAAAAGAACTAGGGTATTATTCTACAGGAGTTATGATATTAGAGATACCAATAATTTTTATTACTTCTAATGTTAGTAAAGTATGTTACCAAAAATTTAGTGAGAATGTAGGAAATAATAAGCCAATTTATAAAATATTAACAATTGTGATGATTATTTTATCAGTAGTATCTTTGCTTGGATTTGGAATATTGTGGTTTATAGCTCCTAATTTTGCAGGTATAATTTTTGGAGAAGGGTATGAAGTAGCTGGAACATATATTAAATATTTATGTGTTATGTATGCTGTTAGATTAGTAGCAACATCATTTTCAGGAATATGTACATTATTTAAAAAGCAGGAATTTGAATTATTTATAAATATTTTATTAGTTATAGTAGCTGTTCTTTCATATATAGTATGTAACATTTTTAGTTATGGAATTTTAGATTATTTAAAATTTATAAATATAGGATACACAATAGTATATATGTTATTATTATTAAATTATATTGTTATATGTAGAAATTATGATAAAAAAATAGGAGATAGAAATGAGTTTATTCAAAAATAAAACTTTATTAATTACAGGGGGAACAGGTTCTTTTGGAAATGCAGTATTAAATCGTTTTCTTAATACTGATATTGGAGAAATAAGAATCTTTTCTAGAGATGAAAAAAAACAAGATGATATGAGACATGAATTTCAAGCTAAAATGCCTGAAGTTGCAGGGAAAATTAAATTCTATATAGGGAATGTGAGAGATATAGATTCTGTAAGAAATGCTATGCATGGAGTTGATTATATATTTCATGCTGCGGCTTTAAAACAAGTTCCTTCATGTGAATTTTTTCCAGTGGAAGCAGTAAAAACAAATGTTTTAGGAACAGAAAACGTATTAACAGCTGCTATAGATGCAGGAGTAAAAAATATAGTTTGTTTGTCAACAGATAAAGCAGCTTATCCAGTAAATGCAATGGGAACATCTAAAGCTATGATGGAAAAGGTAATTGTTGCTAAATCAAGAACAGTTAAACCTGGAAAAGCTAAAATCTGCTGTACAAGATATGGAAATGTACTTTGTTCAAGAGGATCAGTTGTTCCACTATGGATAGATCAAATAAAAGCAGGGAACCCAATTACAATTACAGAACCATCTATGACAAGATTTATAATGAGTCTTGATGAAGCAGTAGATTTAGTTCTATTTGCTTTTGAAAATGGAGTTAGTGGAGATATATTAGTTCAAAAAGCTCCAGCTTGTACAATAGAAGTTTTAGCTAAAGCTGTAACTGAATTATTTGCACCAGGACATGAAATAAAAGTAATAGGAATTCGTCATGGAGAAAAAATGTATGAAACACTTCTTACAAATGAAGAATGTGCAAATGCAATAGATATGGGAGATTTCTATCGTGTACCTTGTGATAAACGTGATTTAAACTATGATAAATACTTTAAAGATGGAGATACAAAACGTAATACTTTAACTGAATTTAACTCAAGTAATACAGAACTTTTAGATGTTGAGCAAGTAAAAGAAAAATTATTATCACTTGTATATATTAGAGAAGAACTTGAAGCATTTAAAGAAAATAAAAGATAAATTGAGGTGAAGTATGAAAATATTAATAACAGGAGCAAAAGGATTTGTTGGTAAGAATTTAGTTGCTAATCTATATAATATAAAAGAGGGAAAAGATAGAACTAGAAATTTACAAATAGATGAGATATTTGAATATGATATTAATAGTGATCCTAGTCTTTTAGATGGATATTGCAAAGAAGCTAATTTTGTTTTTAATTTAGCAGGAGTTAATCGTCCAAAAAATCAATCTGAATTTATGGAAGGGAATTTTGGATTTGCTTCTACTTTGTTGGATACTTTAAAAAAATATAGAAATAATTGTCCAGTAATGCTTTCATCATCAATTCAAGCAACTTTAATTGGACGTTATGGTGAATCAGATTATGGTAAATCAAAATTAGCGGGAGAAGAATTATTCTTTAATTATTCTAAAGAAACAGGAGCAAAGGTATTAATATATCGTTTTCCAAATCTATTTGGTAAATGGTGCAGACCTAACTATAATAGTGCAGTAGCTACTTTTTGTAATAATATTGCCAATGATCTACCAATTCAAGTAAATGATAGAAATACTAAATTAGAACTTCTATATATAGATGACTTAGTAGATGAGTTATTAGATGCTTTAGAAGGAAAAGAACATCATTGTGAATATGATGGTTTAGATGCAGTAGAAAAATTAAATGGAAGATATAGTTTTGTGCCAACTACTCATCATGTAACTTTAGGAGAGATAGTTGATTTATTAGAATTATTTAATAATCAGCCCAAAACTTTAATTATACCAGAAATTCCTAAAAATTCATTTGCTAAAAAATTATACTCTACATATCTTTCATACTTACCTAAGGAAAAAACTATATTTCCTTTAAAAATGAATGTTGATGATAGAGGAAGTTTTACAGAACTTTTAAAATCAGAAAAATGTGGACAAGTATCAATAAATATTAGTAAACCTGGTATTACTAAGGGACAACATTGGCACAATACAAAATGGGAATTCTTTATTGTAGTTTCAGGTCATGGACTTATTCAAGAGAGAAAAATAGGCACAGATGAAATTATTGAATTTGAAGTTTCGGGAGATAAAATAGAAGCTATACATATGCTTCCAGGATATACACATAATATTATTAATCTAAGTGAAACAGAAAACTTAGTTACAGTAATGTGGGCAAATGAAGCTTTCGATCCTAATAGACCAGATACTTTCTTTGAAAAGGTGTAAGTTATGAAATTGATAATTTTAGGAGCAGGTGGACATGGTAAAGTTGTAGCAGATATAGCACAACAAACTAACAAATATCAAGGAATCTTTTTTTTAGATGATAGATCTCAAGAAAGTAATGTTTTAGGAAAATGTGAAGAGTATCTAAAGTTTAAAAGTGAAGATGTAGAAATGTATCCTGCCTTTGGAAATAATATATTCCGTATAGAATGGGAAGAAAAATTAGAAAATAGTAGAATAAAATTAGCTAGGATAATACATCCGTTAGCGTATATTAGCCCTTTAGCTAAAATAGAAGATGGTTGTGTGATAATGCCATATGCTATAATAAATACTAATGTAAAAATAGCTAAAGGTTGTATTGTAAATTGTGGTTCAATAGTAGATCATGATTGTATTTTAAATAAAGGTTGTCATTTAGCTCCAGGAGCTATAGTAAAGGGAGAAAATATTCTCCCTGAATACACAAAAGTTGATTCAGGAGAAGTTATTTCATTAGGAATGTATAAATAATAGAATTGAAGGGGTAAGGAATGGAGAGTAAGGTTTCTTTTAAAAACAATGGTAAATTAAAATTATTAATTATAGTTGGAACACGTCCAGAAATTATTAGATTAGCTGAAGTAATAAAAAAATGTAGAAAATATTTTGATTGCTTATTAGCTCATACAGGACAAAACTATGATTATAACTTAAATGGAGTATTTTTTCATGATTTGAAATTAGATGATCCAGATTATTATCTAAATGCTGTAGGTAATGATTTAGGAGAAACAATGGGAAATATCATTGCTAAAAGTTATCAATTAATGGTTGAAATAAAACCAGATGCAGTTTTAGTATTGGGAGATACAAACTCATGTCTTTCAGTAATTGGTGCTAAGCGTTTACATATACCTGTATTCCATATGGAAGCAGGAAATAGATGTTTTGATGAATGCCTACCAGAAGAAACAAATAGAAGAATAGTAGATATTATATCAGATGTAAATATGTGTTATTCTGAGCATGCAAGAAGATATCTAAATGCATCTTCAGTAGCAAAAGAAAGAACTTATGTAACAGGATCACCAATGGCAGAAGTATTAAGAGCTAATTTAGAAGATATTGAAAAGTCAAATATTTTAGAAAAGTTAAATTTAAAGAAAAAAGGATATATTCTTTTAAGTGCTCATAGAGAGGAAAACATAGATACAGAAGCTAACTTTATATCTTTATTTACTTCAATAAATAACTTAGCTAAGAAATATGATATGCCAATACTTTATTCATGTCATCCAAGAAGTAAAAAATTCTTAGAGGCAAGAAATTTCAAATTAGATGAAAGAGTAAAACTTCATGAACCATTAGGATTCCATGATTATAATAATCTTCAAATGAATGCATTTGCAGTTGTATCAGATAGTGGAACGCTTCCTGAGGAATCATCATTCTTTACTTCAATAGGAAAATCATTTCCAGCTATATGTATAAGAACAAGTACAGAGAGACCAGAAGCTTTGGATAAAGCTTGTTTTGTATTAGCAGGAATTTCAAATAATGGAGTTGAACAAGGAGTAGAACTTGCAGTAGAGATGACAGAAAATCAAGATTTAGGAATACCGGTTCCTTGTTATGTAGAAGATGTATCTAATAAGGTGGTAAAAATAATCCAATCTTATACTGGAATAGTAAATAAAATGGTTTGGAAAAAGTACTAATAAAGTATTTTTTTAAAGTAAGGAGAAATTACAATGAATAGAAAAATATCAGTAGCAGGAACAGGATATGTAGGATTATCTTTAGCAGTTCTTTTAGCTCAATATAATTATGTAACAGCAGTGGATATTATTCCTGAAAAAGTTGAAATGATAAATAATAAAAAATCGCCAATACAAGATGATTATATAGAGAAATATTTAGCAGAAAAAGAACTT
>OGXE01000216.1_pt1 | contig 49755 bp, 48 predicted proteins | sample 1576181 | NCBI WGS metagenome assembly OGXE01 (sample SAMEA3541478, study PRJEB24748) | human gut metagenome | biome: human gut; feature: human-associated habitat; material: faeces | place: China | collected 2012 | reverse complement strand
GCTGTAACGCTGAGAAAGAACCGACAGAACCGTCAGTAATATCTTCAACCGTACAAACATCAACTGTTCCAACAACTGTACCTAAAACTACAGTACCAAAGGCAGTTAAAGATTTGGTAGACAAGGGTGAAATCAAGGTCGACAAAGACGGCAACATCACTGATAAGAATGGTAAGAAAGTCGAAGTAAAAGACGGTAAGGTAGAAGTAAAAACCGATGACGGTAAGACAGTTACAGTTAAGGTTGACGATGTAAAAACTACGGTATCTAACAAAAACAACGGCAATAAGGGTAACACCGAAAAGAAAGAAGATACTAAGAAAGACAACACTTCAAAGGCTGATACTAAGAAGGACAACAGTTCTTCGAAAGTAAATACTTCGAATAACAATCAGAAACCAGCTAAGCCGAGCAACTCTTCAAGTAATAATCAGAAGCCAGCTAAGCCGAGTGAATCTTCAAAGACTGAAACACCTACAGCAAAGCCAAAGCAGAAGGTATGGGTAGATGATTACAAAACAGTTCATCACGAAAGAGAGTGGATTGTAACAGGTACTCACGAAGAAGATGTATATGGTTGGGTAGGATACAATGTATGCAATGACTGCGGTATGAAGTTAGCAGATGCTAACCTGAATGAACATCTTGCTTGGGAAATGGATAATGGTGGCAAAGGTTCATATCACTATGAGAAGGAGTATGTAAAAAAAGGAACCAAAACAGTAGAAGACGGCTATTGGAAAGAAGCTTATGACGAGAAAGTCAAAGACGGTGGTCACTGGGAATACAGATAACATTTGATATTAACTACTTTAATCATGGTTTAATATTTTAAGGGAAGAGGACTCAATATTGAGTCCTCTTTTCTTTTACATAGAAAATAATATTTCTATATAAGAAAGTATTCAATTTAATTATAATATATGGTATAATATAATAAAATAAAAGGAAAGGTTGTAGAGTATATGGATTTTATTAATTGCTTGCTGTTATTATTCATCTATTTCGTAGCGATAGAATTTTCATATGCAATGGATTTAGTTTCATGGTACAAGAGAGGTAAACATAGTGTAGCTTTTTGTATATTGATGATTGTGGGTGGAATATTACTCGTATCAGTATTATTTTATATGGGGTACACTTTTGATTAGAGAAGTTAGCTTTTTTCGATATATTTTAATCTTTTGAGAATTTATATAGGTATTTGTATTTAATATTTTGTTTAATTGATTTGCTTTAAAACGCTTTTGAAGTATTTTATTAATTAAAAGGGTAATGAGTGTAAATAAAAACCAAAGAAGAATAAAAATGACTAAAAGATTAGTGTTACTTTTAAAAAACATAGTTAATATAAATAGTATTGTTACCGATATTATTAATATAATTACTACACTATGATTTTGCATAAAGATGTCTTTGGCAGTATGTGTGAAAGTTAATAAAGAGTTTATTCGTTTACAATAATTATCTATATGAAAGTTAGTATTCGGAAGATTATAGTTATACAAGATAGCTTGTATTTTAGCATTAATTATAGCTAAGGCTTTCATACTATTTTCATAATCGTGGTAGCTATTTATGTGTTCTCTTGTTTTTAAGTGGTTACTAATTTCTTTAAAATCCTTTATATAGGTTATTAGAAGCTTCTTATCCTTATCACAGATAATTTCATTTTCGTTAATAATATGTTCTAAACTATTTATAATAGAGCAAGCCTGTTTAACGCAATCAATCTCAAAGATGTAATAATACTCTTTATAGGGTATATCTTTAATGTTCATAGATTTGTACTCCTTTGGGGTGTTTAGTTATATAGTATCACTAAACAGGGTAGAAATCAAGGTTCGTGTTTATTTGATATGCCTTTATGGATAACCAAGGGTATTAATAGTGTAAAAATAATTACTTATTTAAAAATAGAAAGGTTGTAGAGTATATGGGTATTGATGATTGTTTAATACTATTGTTTGATTATTTAATAGTAGTAGTAATTTCGTGTGTGTTAAATTTAAATGATTGGTATAAGAGGGGCAACTATAGTGTGGGTGGCAGTGTATTGGTGCTTGTAGGTGGGGTACTATGTTTAGCGGTTGTGATTTATATGTTGTACACTTTTAAATAGTATCTTTAGAAAGCAACCATATTTAAAATAGAAAAGAGGTATTAAGATGACAATATACAGTTTTGTAGGTGATGAGTATTTAAAGAATATTTTTCATCTATCAGCTAAGGAAGCGGTAAAGTATCCCGACTATAATAAATACATAAGGGTAATCAAGGGTGAAGAAATTTCTTTAGCGACAGTAGAATCTCACTTGATAGGTATAGCAATGAACTCAACCCTAAGAAGAAAAATTATACAGGACTTAAAGGAGGTATTTTAATGAAAGACAGAGATATTGAAAGAGCAAGACTTGAACATAGAAGTGTTTACTGTATTGATAAAGACACTTCTGATGTATTAAGATGTAGTGTAGGTTTATTCGGTTCTTTTGATTCTCAATTCGATGTAGAGCTTACACCTGAATATAATGAGTCAACCAAAGAATGTACTCATAAAAGATGGTTTTGCATAGCACCAGAAAATGTTTATGCTACAGCTGAGGAGGCTTTCAAAGCAGTAGGGTAAAATGAGAAATACTTGTAGGGGATGAAGTATAATGTTAATTGAAAACAAAAATATAGAGGATAGTTATGGTATGGGAATGCTCTGTAATCAACAAAATAAAAAAAGAGGTTAAGCATTAGAAAAAATTGCTTAACCTCTTTGTGGTTATATAATAGGAAAGATATAGTCTAATTATATTAAATACTATCTTTCCTATATTTTTTGCCATCACAATATTCTTCCATTCCTTTTAGAATACCTTCTAAAAAATTAATTACAGTGTCTTTAGTATTTTCAAGATCGTTAATAGTTAAGTCCCTTGAACATTTGCTAAAACTAATGTCGCCATGTGCAAGAGCGTTTCGATTGTTTTTAACATTATCTAATATGTTTTTATCATCTATGACAGTATATCTTATGTGGTGTTTATTGCATATGTCTTTAATTGATTTAGCATTTAAATTTCCACTTATATTAATCATGCCTTTATGAAGGGTTATAGGAACCTCATTGATTATGTCATTAACGATATTTTCAACACGATTTGTATATGTTTTAAGTATTGTTTCAGGTTTGTAAATTTCACGGATTTTGTTTTCTCGCCATATATTTTGAATTTCTTTTATCAACTCATTATATGTACAATTGTTACTTTTTAAATCTTCATATATTTCTTCAAATCCATTAGTTATTGTAGATTCAACTAAATTGTATAACATAAGTATAAAATTTGATTTCATAATTCTAAAAAATTTTTTGTTATCAATAGTATTTATTACTTTTGTATTATTATCATTGTAATCTAAAATAACAGAGAAATAAAATTCAATTTCTGATTTTCTATCAGCAAAAATTTCAAGTGTATTCGTCATATACTTGCCTCTAACAACTTATCACGCACATACTCTATTCTGCTTTTTAATTTATCTGTGTTATTGCTTGCATCTGTTGTTGTTAATTTCTGAAAATCTTCTGAAAAAATCCAATCAACATTGCTTACTTTTAAATTTGGTTTTGTTTTTAAAGCTAAGCCAGTTCCAACAGCAATCGCCTCAAATCTAACTCTAGGTGTAGTTCTCGCATTTTTTGATTTTGCAAATCCAAATTCAAAGTGCTCTTCAACAAAATCTAACATATTTTTGAAATCTATTTTATATTTTTCTTCATCAAATGTGTTCAAATTATTTTGTAGGAATTCATCTAAAAATGTTTTAACACTGTGTACAAAAGAAGTGTAATCATTGAGGTAAGCAAAAAAGCGCAAAATTAATTCAAAATCCTCGCATCTTTTACGTTTGTTTTCAGGAATAGGACATAATTGCATAAATTTTTGGTTATTACGACATTCTTCTATAAATGTTGTTAATTTTCCTTTATATGATCCTCTTCGAATTTCTGAATCATTAGCTTTCTGTCCAGTCGTATTTATTCTGTTAAATAAATCTTGGCGGATATCATTTGATGTATTTTTGTCTAGTATAACAATTCTTAAAGTTCTATTTTTAAATCTTCTTTGTTGTGGTATTGGCAAATATGAATATTTGAACCCATTTAATGAATTCAATTTTTCTAAATTGGTTAAAATTAATTCGTCCTTGAAAAATTCTACTATAGTTTGAATACGTTGCGCACCATCAATTATTTCATACCTGCCATCTTCACAATCAGCAAAAAACATAAACGGTATTGGAAAACCTAATAAAATTGATTCTATAAACCTAGTTTTATTATTTTGATTCCATATATATTCTCTCTGATAATCAGGTATAAAGAAATCATTGCTTAAAAATTTTTGATTCAACAATTCTAATGGATAATCTTTAGTATCATAATCAATCTGATTTTGCCAATCATTGAGTTGCTTATTACATAAATCAAGTTGCTCTTTTGTTATATGAACATTATTTTTTTTCATTTTTGTAGACCTCCAGATGATTGACAATGCTTTGTCCTATTGCTTTACCTAATTCGACTGGAACTGCATTTCCGATTTGTATACCAATTGTTCTTTTATTGTACGCATTATCTTTTTTTATAAATGTATAATTTTTAGGAAACGACTGTAATAATGCTCCTTCTCTTAAAGAAATTGCTCTGTTCTGTTCGGGGTGTCCAAATCTACCATTTCCATACCCATAAAATTGAGTTGTAATAGTTGGTGAAGGTTCATCCCATATCATTCTTCCATATACTGACGGATAACTTTTGCCAGATGATTTTTTATGGCATGATAGTTGTAGGTTTTCAGGCCAATCTCTCCAAGTTCCCCCAGGTTTTGAATAACGTATACGCTCTAAATTTAGTTTTGATAATTTTGTAGCAGTGTGTAATGGATCATTCTCACAGGTTTCACCTGCATTTATTGCAGGTAATTTTCCAATTGCATCTCTAACAGTCAAAAATGTTCCTTCATGATGTGTATGGGGAATTAAAGTTATTTCACCATAAGTGGATGCAAGTAGTACCAATCTTTTTCTATTCTGTGGAACTCCGTAGTATTTACAATTTACTATTTTATAAAAAGTGTAATATCCTAATTCTTTTAGTTGATTTACAAAATCAATAAAAACATTTTTGTGACTTAATTCTGGTACATTCTCCATAGCGATAATTTCGGGTTTAACTCCGCTTACTATACGAGAAAATTCATAAAGCAATTTCCACTTTTCGTCTTTGTATCCATCCTTTTGATATCTTAAAGAATACTTAGAAAAGGGTTGGCAAGGAGCACAACCAGCTAATATTTTTATTGCGTTTTTGGGATACATAGCAACAACCTGGCTGTTAGTTATATTATGAATATCATCATTAATAAATCTGGAGTTAGTATTATATTCATATGCAAATTTACAATTTTTTTCAAAATCAATTCCGTATAACACGTTTATTCCTGATAACTCTAAACCTTTAGTAAGTCCGCCGATACCACAAAATAAATCAACAGCGTAAACCGGCATATTTTACCTCCTTGCTTAAAAATCTTCTACAAATTTTAATTATATAAAATTTTTCCAAATAAGTCAATAACTAGGTAGCGGAGTGAAAAATAAATTTAGCTTTATTATGTTACATAGTAAAAAATCTTTGTGCTACGGTGTAATAAATTTTAAAAATATATTATCTTGTTTCCTTGAAAATCGGCAGGCAAACTAAAATGACAGTAAGTTTGACTGCATTTTATCTTGTTTTAACTTAATTCAAAATTACTCAACTGAATTTTTGAAATCTCAAAAACCCAGTGTTTAAGCCACTTTTAAGGCATTTTAAGTAATTTTGGCAAAAAATAAAAGGCGGTTAAAAAACCACCTTTACTGGTGCGGATAACAGGACTTGAACCTGCATGAAATTGCTTTCACATGGACCTGAACCATGCGCGTCTGCCAATTCCGCCATATCCGCATATGTTTAATTTTGTGTACAAGAAGTCGATAGTGAGCATTTAAACTGAAATATGTTAGCAACGCTACCCCTGACCTACTGCTTAGAAGGCAGTTGGTCACTCTTAGCATCCATTATTTGTGCAACACCCAAAATGTGCTATATTATTATAGCAGACCGGCAGGTAAGTGTCAAGTGACATTTACTTTATCGGTCTGTTTTACGCTGATTATTTTTCAGAATCGGGTTTGCGGATTTTGAAACCGTCATATTTTCCGATGTCGCAGAGGGCAATTTCGTGGCAACCCATTCTTGTTGACAGCGGTGCAAGTTCCATATAGTCGCCATAGAGGAAAGTAAGGTACTTGTCATATTCCTTTGGCACGGGGAACTTGTAACCCTCAAAGTCGGCATAAGCAACATCGTCAAGATATTCCTTTGGAAAAGCACCGTTATAAATATTTCTGCCCATTCCGTCATAGAGATATTTTGCGTTCTTTTTGTTTTTAAAGAATTTTAAAGTACGGACTTCAAGCCACATACTGAATCTGAGCGGAAATATTTTTTTGCAGAAATTTGTTACAATGCTCTGGATCCTACTGCCGTTTTCAGCCTTGCGATTGTTCCATTTATTGAACACCAGCGCTCTTGTGAACAGAGTCACAGCCATATGAATTTTTCGTCCGATTGCTGAATTGGCTGTGTTATCATGACAGAAAATATCAAACGCAATTCCGTTGTGCATTGCGTGATGGTCTTTTGCAAAGTCGGTTGCAAAGAAAGTGTCGTCCAGTCTGACCTTGGCAAATTCATAGAAACAAGCCTTGTCCGTATGGTACGATTGAAAAGTCATATTGCTCGGAAGTTCCTTTGGCGCAATCTCGCAAAAGCGGTCAAAATCTTCACGCAACATCATAATATCGGCATCATCATCCCACGGAATGAAGCCTTTGTGACGAATTGCACCGAGAAGTGTTCCGCCGCCGAGAAAATATTTTATGTTATGCTTTCGGCAAATTCTGTCGGTTTCAAGCAGAAATGCAAGCTGAATTTCGTGAATTGAATCAAGTCTGCGTTCGTGTGAGTGGGGGATACGCAGAACTTTTTCGGACTTCATCTTGTCCATTATACAGATTTTCAGCATGGTTTCAAGGTCAATGTCGGGAGTACATTCGTTTACGGAAATCTTGTTTGAATTAATTGCACAGCCGTCAAGCTCCGTAAAATTGCCCGACTCAATTGTACAGCGACTGCCGTAAATATCGTTGAGAACAGCCGCAATCATAATCAGCGATGCGTTGCAATTTTTGCCGCCGACATTATAAACTGCGTTTTCTTTAAGAGTTGTCATTGCGAAAACAATCGCCTTTAAAACATCGTTGATATAAACAAAGGTGCAGCGATCCCTTGTTGCCGGAACAACTGTGTTACGGCGGTTGGCTATATCGTCAAAAACAGAATCAAGCACGCTTGTAAAGTTGCTTGACGCTCCCAAAATTATGCCCGTTCTGAGCGTTGTAACGGTTGATTCGCTGTTCTTCAAAACCGAGTGCAAGGCGGTTTCTCTCGTTCTCATAAGCTGACCTGCAAGCGATGAGGGAGAGGTTGCGTCAAGTTCTGCGTACTCGTTTTCGGAATAAACTCTGTGCGGTTTGGCTTTGCCGTAAATTCTGCTGTCGTTCACAACGACAACCCTTGCACCTGTGGCTTTTGCAATTTTGGCACAGGCATTTATCTCTGCAATGCCGTCAATCATAATCTGTGGGTTGTTGTCTGTATGTTCACCGCAGATTCCTGTTGTAATTACATAGTCGGCACTTGAAATTTCTGATGCAGAATTATAATCGACAAAATCAAAATCATCTCTTAACAAGAGTTCGCTGTGGTATGATGCCATTGCGTTGCGTGATTTGCCGAGAAGGATAACTTTTATTCCGAGCCTTTTAGCCTCGTTATTGTACAGAAAAGCATAGCAAAGACATCTTGCAAGTTCACCGCCCGAGATGACAATTGTTTTGTTTCTGAGCTTTGCAAGAGTTTCTTTTTCAACTCCGGGCAATGCCGCCCTGTCGGCCTCAAATTCGTTTAAAAAATCTTTAATACGCATTACTTTATCCTTCGCAATTCTGCACGCAGTTCTGTTGCTCTTATACTGCGTTTTATTCCGTCTTTAAGCGTGGTTTTCGGACTAAAGCCGAGTGATTTTATTTTATCATTGCACAAAACATACGGTGTGGGGGATGACGGAGAAAATTCGGGTTCTTCTTCGTCTTTTCTGTGAACGAACACTACAGAGAGATTCTTTTCGGGATTTGCCGATTTTACAAGCTGTGCAAATTCCCGCATTGTCACATTTGCGTTATCGTTTGAAATGTTGTATGCCTCGCCGCTTTTTCCGTTAAGCAAAATATCAATCAATGCCGAAACCGTGTCCGTCACATAGCAAAAGCTGAACTTTTCACCGCCGTTATCTGTAAGCATAATGCTCTGATTTTTTGCCGCACTGACAATCAGCTTTGCCCATTTTCTTTCATCGCTCATTCTGACACCTCCGAGTGTGGGGCAGGGACGGGCGATTTTTACATTCATACCGAACTTTTCAGCATAGCAAACAGCAAGTGTTTCGGCTGAACGCATACTTTGTGCGTATGCACTGTCGGCATCGGTTGGATCGAGATAGCCGAGGTCGTTTTCGCAAATGTTATTTTTACCGCTGAAAACCTCCCCGTAAACCATATATGAAGATACGAGCAGAACCGATTCGGCATTTGACTCTTTTGCATATTCAAGCACATTTGCAAAGCCCGAAGTGATTGCATCCGCAATTTCGGGATTACTGCAATCTTCCTCTGCAACCTCACACGGGCAGTTGCAGTATATTACAAAGTCGGCTCTTTCAATCTCCGGAAAGTTCTTTGACTCTCCGATTTCAACAACAAAATCTTTGCGGAGAGTAAGGCTGCCAAACTGCTTTTCGGCATCTTCACGGCTTTTTGCAAGGGTGATTACCCTTGTGTTGTTTTCGAAAAAATCATTGCCCTCAAGCAATGTGCATATAATGTAATATGCAATAAATCCGTGACAGTCCGACACGAAAACAGTCTTGTTTTTTAACTGTTGAAAATTCATCCTGTTGTCTGCAATTTTTTTAATGTCCTCAAAAATTTCGGAGGGCAGATTGCCTTTTACGGTACAGTCCATATGGGTTTACCTCTCAGATAAATCAGAAAAGCTCCGCAATTGTGGAGCTTTTGCTTTATTCCGAAACGGAATTATTTTTTCTTTTTTGATTCCTCATACACTCTGAGGGTTTCATCTGTCGGGCCGTCAAACATAACAGTTCCTTTTTTCAGGAAGATTGAACGCGCGCAGATTTCTTTAACCGAAGCGGCATTGTGACTTACATAAAGAACAGTTACACCGCTTTCGATAATCTCTTTAATTTTATTTTTACACTTCTTTTTGAAGGTTGCGTCACCGACCGAGAGCGCCTCATCAACAACAAGAACATCGGGTTCAATGTTGACATTGATAGCAAAACCAAGACGCATTTTCATACCGCTTGAGTATGTTCTTACAGGCTGGTCAATGTAATCTCCAAGCTCTGCAAAGTCGATGATTTTCTCCTCAATCTGCTTAATGTAGCTGTCCTCAAGACCGAGAACATAACCCTTCAGATAAATGTTTTCCCTGCCTGTCATTTCCATGGAAAAGCCTGCAGTGAGCTCAAGCAATGCGGCAACCTTGCCGTCAACGGTGATTTCGCCTTCGTCGGGAAATGCAACGCCCGTAATCATCTTGAGCAGAGTTGACTTGCCTGCACCGTTATCGCCGACAATACCAACCGATTCGCCACGATTGATTACCATTGAAACATTGTTAAGTGCCTTGTTCGTTTTTGCATTTCTCGGCTTAAAGAAAAGAGCCTTGAATCTTGCCTTATCATCTTTGTAGAGAGTGTAGGTTTTGCTGACATTTTTAAAGGTAATAATCGGATCGGATACTTTTGTTTCAGCCATAATATTACCTCCTTAAAGTACATCAGGAAGTTTTTTCCTGAGTCTGTTGTAGTTGAAAATACCAAGGACGAAAATTACAACAAATTCAATTGCAAACACAAGACATTCCGTTTTGTTTGCATAGAACGGTCTGTTGTAGAGGAAACAGTTGCGGTAGCCGTTTACGAAAAAGTTAATCGGATTGATAAGCATAAGCTTGTTGAGAAACGGCGAATCAAAGCCGTAGGAGTTGTACATAATACCCGATAACCAGAAAATACCTGACATAACGGAAACAATCAGGCTTTCAAAGTCCTTACTGAACGCAGACATCGGGGCTGTTGACCATGTGAGTGCAAGGAAGAAGATAAACATCAACGGACAGTACAGGAAAAATTGCAGATTGTACCAGCTCGGTCCGATTGTGAAAAGTACATATGCGTACATAAATGCCATAAGAATCAGGTGAACAAAAAGCCTTGAAACCTCTGTATAAGTAAGGATTGTTGAAACGGGGAACTTAACCTTTGTAATAAATTGACGGTTGATTCTCAGCTCCTTTGCACCCTGCGTTATGCTGTCCTGAATAAAGAACCACGGAATGATACCGATGAACATAAAAGTAAAGAAGTCAATGGAAAAAGGCTGTGCTCCGCCGATGTCAAGGTGAAGTGTTTTAAGCTGTTTGATACCGCAGGAAAAAGCGAACCAGTAAACAAAAATTGTAAACGCAGGCTTAACAACAGCCCAAAGAGGACCGATTACGGCGCCTTTGTAGGTTTTAATAAGTTCGTTTTTGGCAAGGAGCAAAATCTGCTTCCCGAAGCCACGATGTTCTTTCAAAATTGTAAACAATTATTATACCATCCTATCTCTTTTGTGATGCACAGGCGCCCGCCTGCAAGTGAATAAAATCGAAAAATGTATTATGCACTCTTTAACAGTATATATTATATTACTTTTTCCTAATTTGTCAATCAAAACAAGGTAATTGAAATCTATTTGTAAGATTGAGCGAATCCCCGTTAATTCTGTGTATTTTGGGTGTTCGCAGAGCAAATATGACAACCTGTCACGGAAACCTTTTAAAATAAGGAATAATACTTTTCAGATAACATAAAATTTAAAGGCTGTATAAATGGGGGATGATTAATTTTAAAAAATTACCAAAATTAAAATCCCGAACAGAGCCTTTAAAAGCTTTGCTCGGGATTAATTTTATTGCTTATCAGTCTGCCTGGATTTTTACAAACTGTTCCTGCATATAGGAATAAACCTCATCGGAAACATTTGAAAATACATAGCATTTGTCAAGATACTCGTCACTCGGGAAGATGAATTCGTTTTTCTTTGCGTCTTCATCAATGTAATCGTCATATGCAACCTGATTGGGTGTTGCATAGTTCAGATATTCAAAGTTTGCGGCGGCAATTTCAGGGTCCTGCATAAAGTTGATGAACTTCTCCGCATTTTCCTTGTTCTTACTGCATTTCGGAATACACATTGCGTCATAGAAAAGGTTTGCGCCGTCCTTTGGCATTGCGTAGTCAAGATCCTCGTTGTTATCAATCATTGTCATAATGTCGCCTGCGTAGTACGGAGCAATTGCCGACTGGCTGTTTTCCATTTCCGTAAATACCTGATCCATTACATATTTTTTAAGGAGAGGCTTCTGCTCTTTAAGCTTAGCGGCGGCTTTGTCAACATCTTTCTTAGTGCAGTCAGCAGGATTAATGCCCTCAAGCTGCATTGCAATTGCCATTGCGTCACGGCTGTTGTTAAACATAAGAATCTGACCCGAAAGATTTTTGTCCCAAAGTGCGTTCCATGAATCGGGCTTTGTTTTAACCTTTGTTTTGTCATAAACCATACCTGTTACGCCCCAACTGTAGCATACGGTATATTTACCTTCGGGATCGCAGGCAAGCTTTTTGAAACGCTCCATAAGATTGTCGTAGTTAGGAATATTGTCAAAGTTAAGCTCCAACAGCATATCCTCGTCAATCAATCTGCTGATCATATATTCGGACGGAATGACAACATCATAGCTTACATTACTGTTTTTCAGCATATTGTAAAGCTCTTCGTTGGTTTCATAGGTTGTGTAGTTTACCTTAATGTTGGTGCGTTTTTCAAACTCCTTGATAATATCGAGGGTGTCGTCTTCACCGTTTGAAATGTACTCGCCCCAGTTGTAAACATTAACTTCTCCTGCGTCAGCTGAGTCAGCCGAAGCACCTCCGCCGCAGCCCGAAAGGCATGCCGCACATGTTGCCGTCATTGCAGATGCAAGGACAATGCTGATGATTCTTTTCATTTCTCAATCTCCCTTTAATAAAATTTTATAAATCAAGTTCTCTTTTTCTGCACCTTTTCTTCGTGTCTGTCACGCAGATTAATAATAACCATAACAATGAGTACAGCAAGGAAAAGCAGTGCGGAAAGAGCGTTGATTTTTGGTGAAATTCTCCTGTGAGTCATCGAGTAAATTTCAATAGAGAGGTTCTGGAATTTTGCACCTCTTGTGAAATATGTTATGATGAAATCGTCAAGAGAATATGTAAAGCTCATGAGCAGACCCGAGAAAATACCCGGCATAAGCTCGTGAATAATTACCTTGTAAAATGCCTGCCATTGGTTACAGCCAAGGTCAAGGGCGGCGTCGTAAATGCTTTGATCCATTCGTTTGATTCTCGGCATAACATTAAGCACAACAAACGGAACGCAAAAGCATATGTGCGAAATTAAAACCGTGAAAAATCCCATTTCAAAGTTAAAGATAACTCCGAGAGTCGTAAACAAAAGCATGAGAGAAACACCCATTACTATGTCAGGGCTGATGATCGGAATGTTTGACGCATTCTGAATAAGCATTCTTTTTCTGCCCTTGAAATTACTGATGCCGATTGCGGCGGCAGTTCCGAGGATTGTTGCAAAAACAGATGCAAGAACGGCAATAATAACAGTGTTCCACAATGCGTTCATAATATTGTCGTCACGAAAAAGCTGTACATACCATTTGAATGTAAATCCTTTCCAGACGGTAGTTTTGCCGTTGTTGAAGGAATAGAAGATAAGTACGGCAATCGGCGAATAAAGGAAAATAAGCAGGATTGCAATATAAATTTTTGAAAGAATACCTGTTTTCTTTTTCATTATGCAATCGCCTCCTCATCACCGAACAAGTTCATGATTATCAGGAACACGAAAATAAAAATCATTAATATCAATGAAATTGCCGAACCCGTGTTTTGGTCTGTCCAGAATATTTTTTCAATGACATCACCAATCATAATGTCATCCGGACCGCCGAGATACTGTGCAACCAGGAATGTGCTTGCACTCGGAACAAATACCATTGTCACACCCGAAATAATTCCGGGAACGCTGAGCGGTGCAACAACCTTTCTGAATACGGTAAAGTTGTTTGAACCGAGATCCTGCGCCGCCTCAATAAGACCGTTGTCAATCTTGCTCATAACGGTGTAAATCGGCAGAACCATAAACGGAAGATATTCATACACCATTCCGAGAATTACCGCACCCGTGTTGCCGATGTAGGTTGAATGAATACCCAAAAGCGAAAGCATCATATCAATCGGACCGTTGTCCTGCAAAAGCGTTACCCATGCGTAGATTCTCAGCAGAAAGTTCATCCACATAGGAATCATAAGCAACATAATGAGCGTGTTCTGGGTTGATTCTTTCATTCTCGTGAGAAGGTATGCAAGCGGATATGCAAGTACAAGACAGATTGCCGTTGAAATAAGCGCAATCCAAAGTGATTTTACAAAAATATTTGTGTAGTAAAACGCATTTGTAAATGCCTGAAGCGAAAAATTACCGTTTTTGTCGGTAAAGGCGGTAAAGCCGATCATAATAATCGGAATCATTGTGAAAACAACCATCCAGATTATGTAGGGAATAGAGGGCTTGCGTGATTTCATTTATCAGCCCTCCTTTTCCGAAAACTCTGAGATTACCTCAAACCGAGCCTTTGAAAAGTTGAATGAAAGCGGAACATAGGTTGCAACCTGCTCGTCCGTATCGCTGAGCATAAGCCACTTTCTTTCGTCTGATTCAAGAATGATTTCGTTGTGTTCACCCTTGTAAACTACGGATTCAATGTACAGATCCTTTAAATCGCCCACACCGTCGCCTGCAAGCGAAAGAGCGTCGGGTGGCAGAGTGATTTTTAGCTTTGTACCTTCTTCATAGTATTTATCGGGAACGGTAACGGTTTCGCCCTCAAGCTCAAATTCAAAGGAATTGTCGTTCTGATTCGAGTATGTAACGGTTGTCTCGATAACATTATCGTAAAACGGAAGAAGCTTGTTCATAATCTGAATGTTGAACGGGATAACCCTCATACCGATTTTGCTTCCGATTTCAGCCGATTTGGTGGAGTGGATAAGGATTTCACACTTTCCGCATCTTACGCTCATCTCATAGTGAACGCCCTTGAAGGTTGTGTTCTCAACAATTCCGACAAGCTGACCGTCCTCGGGAGCGGTAACTTCAATATCCTCGGGACGGATGACAACATCAACAGGAGTATTTCTGCCGAATCCCTTGTCAACACATTCAAGCTCTTTGCCGAGAATTTGAATTCTGCAGTCATCAAGCATAATTCCGTTGAGAATATTTGCCTCACCGATAAAGTCTGCAACAAATGCGTTCACAGGCTCGTTGTATATATCCTCGGGAGAACCAATCTGCTCGATTACACCGTTGTTCATAACAACAACACGGTCGCTCATGGTCAGAGCCTCTTCCTGATCGTGAGTAACATATATAAATGTTTTCTGAGTTTTCTGCTGGATTTCCTTAAGCTCAAGCTGCATACTCTTACGCAGTTTAAGGTCAAGAGCACCGAGAGGCTCGTCAAGCAGAATGATTTCGGGATCGCACACAAGCGCTCTTGCAATTGCAACACGCTGCTGCTGACCGCCCGAAAGCTTTGCAACGGAACGCTTTTCATAACCCTTGAGGTCAACGGTTGCAAGCATATCGGTTACACGCTTTTTTATTTCGTCTTTCGGCATCTTTTTAAGCTTGAGTCCGAAAGCCACATTATCAAAAACATTGAGGTGGGGAAACAAAGAATATTTCTGGAATACCGTGTTTACATTTCTTTTATTCGGAGGAGTTCCGTTAATTCTTTTGCCGCCGAAAATGACATCGCCGCTGTCGGGTTCAACAAAACCGCCGATGATGCGCAGGGTTGTGGTTTTACCGCAGCCTGACGGACCGAGAATAGTTACAAATTCCTTTTCATTTATATCAAGGTTGATGTGGTTAAGAATTACCTCACCGTCAAATTTGATGAAAATATCCTTGAGTGAAACTATTGTTTTCTTTGATGTCTGTTCCATTTATGCACCCCTGTTCCGTTGTGATAACAGTAAAATTCGTAAAAATAAAGCGGATTGTGTCAGCCTGAAAAATGCAGGCGAACACAGTCCGCTCTGCCGTTTCTGCAAAGACATAACCATGATGCTCAGAATTTTTGAACAGAAAAATAAGACGGCTGTGTCGCCCCGTCCTTTTTCTTCACATAAAATCCTTATTAACCGCTTAAAAGCGATTGCACGCAATACAATTTAAATTTTCCGAAATGTCACCCGTCACATAAGCATCAGGGGACAACTGCTCTTTGATTATATTCTAAATGCACAAAAATGTCAATCAATATCGTGTAAAAAGAAAATCAAATTTGCATCACTAATATTCTTTTAAAGAAGTATAGCCCATACAGAGTCAGAAAAGGTTAAATATAATGCTTTTTGGTGCAAAATTATTGTTGAAAAATTTTTACAACCGTGTAATCTGCACAAAAAACAGCCCTCGAATTTGTAACATAAAGTATATACTTTTTTGGTGAAATTTGTTATAATGAAATCGAGAATTTTATGAAAGGATGTTTTCCCTATGAAGAAAGCAAAAAAGATTGCAAGTCTTGTTGTTGCGTCTGCGCTTCTGACATCTTCTTTTGCGGCAATTACCTCCGTAAATGCTGCCGAGGTTGATTCCGCACAGACTGCATCTGCCGACAGCACCCTTCGTGATAAGGTCGGCGACGGTGTTATGCTCCACGCATTCAACTGGTCTTACAATACAATCAAAGAAAACCTTCCCGCAATTGCAGCGGCAGGATACACAACAGTTCAGACTTCTCCCGTTCAGCAGCCAAAGGACTACTCAACCTCAGGCGATGTAACAGGTCAGTGGTGGAAGCTTTATCAGCCGATCAGCTTCCATATTGCAGAGGAGTCATGGCTCGGCACAAAGGACGATCTTAAATCACTTTGTGATGAGGCTGACAAATACGGCATCAAAATCATCTGCGATATCGTTTCAAACCATATTGCAAATGCCGATGAAGATAGGCCGAATGTTGTGAGCAATCAGGTTAAAAAGTACGAGCCTGAGTTCTATAAGAAAAGAAAAACCTACACCCGTACATACACAGGCCATGCAAACGACAGTTCGGTTCAGGCAGTTGTTCAGGGTCATGTTTCAAGTTGTCCCGACCTTGTAACAAACGATACTGCTGTTCAGGGATACATTATCAACCTCCTCAAGGAATGCATCGACTGCGGTGTTGACGGTTTCCGTTTTGATGCCGCAAAGCATATTGAAACAGAGGATGACGGCGAGTATGCGTCTGATTACTGGAAAAATATAACAACCTCGGCTTCTTCTTACTACACACAGAAAACAGGCGATGACCTCTACATCTACGGTGAAATTCTTAACAACTGCGGTGCAGACAGAAGCTACTCCTCATACACCAAGTATATCAATGTTACTGACAACAAAACGGGCGACGCAGTGCTTTACAATGTCACAAAGGGTAAGGCAAGCACAGCTACCAATGCGAAATACAAATCAGGTGTTGCAGCGTCAAATGCAGTTCTCTGGGCAGAAAGCCACGATACATACGAGGGCAGCTCGGGTTCATCGGGATTCTCAAACACTGCCGGTATTTCGGATGAAAATGTTGTAAAGGCATGGGCAATCGTTGCGTCAAGAAAAGATTCAACAGCACTTTTCTTTGCCCGTCCTGGAACAGCTCTCATGGGTAACATTTCAACGGATTCAACTTATAAGAGCACAGCTGTTTCCGAAATTAACAAGTTCCACAACCTTTTTGTAGGTCAGTCAGAAAAGCTCGGTTCTTCAGGCGACATTGCTTATGTTGCAAGAGGCACAAGCGGTATCGTTCTTTCAAATTGTAACGGTACAAACGCAAGCGTAAGTATTTCCGGCACAGGTCTTGCAGACGGCAAATATACGGATACGGTTTCAGGTGCTGAGTTTACGGTTGCAAACGGCGTTCTCACAGGTTCAATCGGCAACACGGGTGTTGCTGTTGTTTACAACGGTACAACAACCCCGAAGGCAATAAACTCTGTTGAAAGCGGTTCGTCGTTCAAGGGCGACACAATGACCCTTACACTCAGTCTTGAAAACGCAACATCGGGTACTTACTGTCTTGATGATTCAACTCCTGTTAAGTTTACGGGTACAACATCAATCCGCATCGGTTCAGATTATAAGCCGGGCGAAACAATCAATCTCACAGTTACGGCAACCGACGGCGTAAAGACCTCTTCAATGGTTTATAAGTACACAAAGAGTACCGCTCAGGAATCGGGAGTGTATGTATTCTTCAACCCTGCTACCAAGAAGAGCTGGTCAGCACCTTACCAGGTTTACATCTATGATGAAACCACAAACAAGGGTACTGTTTACAAGAATGCAAACTGGCCCGGCGAAGCAATGACTCTTGATCCTGCAACAGGTTACTATTACTACGAAGTTCCGAAGTCATCAAGTATTTCAGCTGATGAGGATGATGAAAATCAGGCTGCGTCGGATTTTGACCTTTCAACTTCAGCCAACACAAGAGTAATCATCTCTGAAAAAGGCGGCGAGCAGTATCCGGGCAGAACCGATACACCTATCAGCCTCAACGGTTCATCAAAGGCATTCTCACTTACAAAGGCAGGTACATGGGAGGATACAACTCTTACACCTACAAAGGTTGAGATTGAGGCTACTGATGTTACAAAGGGTTCTGTAGCAGAACCTACAACAAAGCCTGTTCCGTCAACTCAGCCTACAACCGCACAGCCCGCAACAGAGCCTTCGGGCAATGCTGTTTACGGTGATGTAAACGGTGACGGTGACATTACAGTCGTTGACGCTACACTCGTTCAGAAACATGTCGTTCAGCTTGAAACACTTTCGGCTGACAAGCAGATTCTTGCTGATGTTAATGGGGATAATACAATCTCTGTTGTTGACGCAACATTGATTCAGAAGTACATTGTTCAGCTCAAAGACTGGGGTCGCACGGGTGATGTTTATCAGGCAGAACAGCCTACAACACCTGAGCCGACTACCGCCGAGCCTACAACCGTAAAGCCGACTGCACAGCCTACAACAGCAGAACCTACAACAAAGCCTGCTGACACATACACTCTTTACTTCAAGACTAAGCTTGGTTGGATGACATCTGACGGTGTTTCACTCTTTGCTTATGACCTTGACACAGGTGCAAGCTATCAGTTTGAGCAGGATACAGATGCTTACCCGAATGTTTACACAGTTGAAGTTCCTGCAACAGTTTCAAATGTCAGTGTTTATCGTTCTCTTTCAGAGGTTGACGAAAAGCCTGTAGGCGGTGATGACGGTAATGTTTACAATTGCTGGGATGCAACAGTTTCAAAGACAAACAACTGCATCACACTCAGCAATGACGAAGCTGTTTCAACAGCTCCGTATGTTCCGGAGCAGAAGCCTGCATTCACACTTTCAAGAGTTTACTTTGATAACTCAAAGGCACACTATACTGATGTTTATATCTACGGTTGGGCAGAGAGCGGACTCGGCAACGCAGCAGCTCACATGAATAAGATTGCAGGTACAGATATCTGGTACTACGATTTTGACACACCGCTCAGCCCCGGTTCAAACTGTTTCCTCTTTAAGGACACAGAATCAACATGGAAAACACAGACAAGCGACTTGACAGTTGCTGACGGTAAGAACTGTTTCCGTGCAAATCCGGGTTCAAAGTCCGGCGGTGTCTGGGTAAGCTATTCAGAATAACAGAACTACAGAACAACCTTTTCTTAATATTCTGCTAACAGTAAAGCATTCCCTCCGATAAAATTCGGGGGGAATGTTACTTTTAATATGATTTTACTTGAAAAAGAATGTAATATACAGTATTATATTAGGAGTATTAAACCGAAATTTAAGTGAATTTATGGACGGGAATTTATGAAAACAGAGCAGATTTTTCAGGAATTTGAACAAAGGCTTGAAAAAGAATATTATGCACAGCTTGCAAGCAAAGAAATTCTGACTGTTCCTTTGCTTATTGAGATTTTTCTTGACGATGATTACGCAAATGCTCACTGGGCGGAACAGGTTCTTGAGTATATTTGCGAAGTAAATCCGAAACTTGTCTATCCGTTCTTTGAATTTGTTGCCAAAGGTCTTGACAACTGCAACGGCTTTCTTGCGTGGAATACTTGGAAGATAATTACAAAGCTTTTGCCGACTGACACGGAAAATAAATTTGAAAGCGTAAAAGGAAGGTTTTACGACGCACTTGCTTCAAAAACACCGGCAGAATTTTCCATAGCCTGTGATTGTGCCGTGTCCGTTTTCATTAACAAAGCGGATGAACAGAAAAAATTGCTTGATATTTTGAAGAAATCCGCTGAACACAAGTTTTACATTGGCGATACCGAAATTGAAAACAGCGGAGAGATAGCCAAAGAAAAAGTACAGTTATTTCTTGAAAGAATAATGAACTATAAAACAAAAGTGGAGAACAATTGTTAACTGATATAATCCCCTTAAAGCAGACTCTTGAAAAACATGGTTTTCAGGGAATGCTTTAAGGGGAGATTTTTATGTAAAAAAGAAGAAAAAAAGTACGGTACTGAAACGGGATAAAGACACTGTTAAATCATATTTTCGGATTTGACAATACCATGTTACAAAAAATCCGCAGACGGTAAAATCTGCGGATAAAATGTTTAAAATTATAATTAAAATGCCTCTATAAGCGGATTGACTGCACCCGGCTGTATTTTTTCGGGATGGTCAATATATTCGATTGCCTTGCCGCAACCGTTGATAACGCAGTCAGCGGCGGCTTTGTGAACTCTTACTTTCAGCTTTGTAGATTCGCTGAGAAGCCTTGCAAATCCCGTCAGCTTGGCAAGACCGCCTGTCAAAATTATACCGTCCGTGTAGATGTCACCGACAAGCTCGGGCGGAGTCTGTTCAAGCACATCTTTAATTGCTCTGATAATGTTAAGCGCAATATCCTCGATTACAGGCTTGATTTCGGCATAGCCCACATCAATAAATCTTGGCAGACCGCTTACGGCATCTCTGCCTTTAACTCTGAAAAGCTTAGGCTCTTTCGGAATTTTTACACAGCCGACTGCAATTTTGCACGCCTCTGCCATGTTTGTGCCGATAATCAGGTTATGCTCTTTTCTGATGTATTTAACGATTTCTTCGTCCATTGCACAGCCTGCCGACTTTATGCACTTTGAAACCGAAATTCCGCCGAGAGAAAGCACGGCAATATCTGCCGTACCGCTGCCGACATCTGCAATCAGAATGCCGTGAGGACTTGTTATGTCGAGCGAACAGCCCATTGCCGCCGCTTTTGGTGCTTCAATAAGATACACCTTGCGAACACCGATTGAGCTTACTGCGTTTACAACAGCTCTTTTTTCAACCTCGGTAACCTCACTCGGAATTGATGCAACAACCCTCGGCATAGTCACCTTTGACGGACTGACCTCTTTTATAAGAATTGAAACCATATCCTCAACAAGTTCGGAGCGTGAAATAACACCGTCATCAATCGGGTGCATTGCTCTTATGCCTGCAGGCGTTTTGCCAATCATCTTATAAGCCTCGTTGCCGACGCCGACAATGTCGTAGGTGTCAACATCAAACGCAACAACGCTCGCCTCATCAAGCACTATTCCTTTATTTTCAATAAAAACTCTTGTTCTGTCAGAACCGAGATCAACAGCTATATCCATTTTAATCACTCCAATGCTATATCAGCAGAGATGTGCAAAGCGTACAGCAACAAATCTCGCCGCATTTGCACTTGTTAAGTATTCTTGCACATTCGCCAAGCGTACTGCCTGTAGTAATAATGTCATCAATAATCAGTATTCGCTTGCCTTTGATTAAATTCTTGTCAATCGGCGAGTAAACGCCTATAACATTTTTTGCCCTTTCAGCCGCTTTTATGCTGTGCTGGGTTTTATTTTTCTTTGTTTTGGCAAGCAGGTCGGCATACTCAATGCCGAGAATTCTTGCACATTCCTTTGCAAGCAACTCAGCCTGATTGTATCCACGCTTTCTGAGAGTATCCTTGTGCATCGGCACACAGGTGACAAGGTCAAATTCCCTGTCACGGTAAACATCTTTTATTGAACGAACCATTTCGTGTGAAAGCAATTCGGCATATGCACCGCAGTTGTGAAATTTAAAGTTAAGAACTGCCCTGCGAAAAATTCCGTCATAGGGGAAAGGAGAGGTACAGATGTACCCTCCCGTTGCATATCGTACAAGTGGCATTTCGGGGAATTCTTTTCTGCATTTGTCACAACAGCTTTTGTTCGGTTCAATAACCCTTCCGCAGTACGGACAACGAACCGTAAAGAAAAATCCTTTTATCGTGCCGAAAACTTTCTTAATAAAGTGTGTCATCTCTCAGTAAAAATTCTTTAAGACCGCTGTACCGTTTTGTACGGCGGTTATTGTTTACCATATATTCAACGGTTGACGGATTGCCGACAAGCACAAGCGTTTTCTTCGCCCTTGTAACAGCGGTGTAGAGCAGATTTCTGTAGTAAAGCTGAGGAGGCCCTGAAAACATCGGTATAATAACTGCGTCAAATTCATTGCCCTGACTTTTATGCACCGTGATTGCGTAGGCGAAATCAAGATCGCCCGCAAATTCAAAGGTGTATCTTGCAATCTTGTCAAAAAATTTAACGACAAGCGATTTTGTCTTTCTGTCAATCTTTGTGATGATGCCTATGTCACCGTTGAAAATTCCTTCGCCCGTTTCGCCGTTTTCACGAAACCAGCGAATATCATAGTTGTTTTTTATCTGCATAACCTTGTCGCCTGTGCGAAAGGTTTTTGAACCGATTGTGATTTCCGCCTTATCGTCATCCTTCGGATTTAGCGCCGCCTGCAATTTGTGGTTAAGCTCGGTAGTTCCGAGTCCACCCTTTTTGGACGGAGCAAGCACCTGAATGTTTTCAAACGGAGAATATCCGTATGCCTTTGGCAGACGATTTGCACAAAGGTCAGCTATTACCGCTGAAACTTCTGATTTATTGTTCCTTTGAAGAAAGAAAAAGTCCTTGTCGGCGGAATTAAGAATGGGTATTTCACCGTTCACAATCTTATGTGCGTTTGTGACAATAAGGCTCTGCTGTGCCTGACGGAAAATTTCATTCAACCGTACAACGGGAATAAGTCCGCTTTCAATAAGATCGCCGAGCACATTACCCGGACCTACTGAGGGGAGCTGGTCGGAGTCGCCAACAAGAATAAGTCTGCATCCTGTGGAAAGCGCTCTCATAACGCTTTCCATAATGAATGTGTCAACCATCGAAACCTCGTCAACAATCAATGCGTCGCATTTCAGCTGATTGCGTTCGTTCTTGTTGAAAACGGGGTTGTCATGTTTATCCCAGCTGACCTCAAGCAGTCTGTGCAGAGTTTTTGCCTCATCGCCCGTGAGCTCGCTCATTCGTTGAGCCGCTCTGCCTGTGGGGGCAGAAAGCAAAACAGTTTTGCCGTTTGCTTTCATTATTTTTATTATAGCATTGAGGGTTGTCGTTTTTCCTGTACCGGGGCCGCCCGTCAGAACGAGCATACCCTCGGTAAGTGCCATAGTGATTGCTTTCTTTTGCAAATCGGCATATTCGATCCCGTCCTCTTTTTCACATTTTTCAATCGCTTTGTCAATGTTTTTAATTTTCTCTGACGGAAATTTAAGCAACATTTTTATTCTTGATGCTATGTACATTTCGCAGAGGTGAACATTGGGTGGGAACACAAATTTTTTGCCGTCAATCTTATCTTCAATAAGCGAACGGTCAAACAGCATTTCTTCCATGCACCCCGAAACCTTTTCACCGTCAATTCCGAGAAAATCGGTTGAAACCTTCAGCAGCTTTTCCTTTGGCAGACAGGTGTGACCGTTTCGCTCGTTGTGATGAAGAATGTGTACGATTCCTGCACGCATACGGACATTTGAATCGGGTTCTAATTTTTCTTTTTTAGCAATAAAATCTGCACTCTCAAACGATACTCCAAAATCGCCCTGACAGAGAATGTACGGATTTTTCTTGATTAAATCGACACAGCCGGGACCGTAAGCGTTGAAAATTTTGACCGATGCGGTGTTTGAAATTCCGTACTCGCCGAGAAAAAGCATGAGTGTTCGCACGCCTGTGTTCTGCTTTAACTGCTTTGAAAAATCCTCGGCTTTTTGCGAAGAAATTCCTTTCAGCATTGCAACTCTTTCGGGATGATTTTCAAGCACATCAAGCGTTGCCTCGCCAAATTCCTTTACAAGCCTTTGTGCGGTCTGAGTGCCGATTCCCTTGATAGCTCCGGATGACAGATAACGCAGAATATCAGCCGCCTCGGTAGGTCTGCTGATTTCGCAAATCTGCACGGCAAACTGTCTGCCGTAGCTCGGATGATTTGTATATTTGCCGGTAAGCTTTACAACATCACCCGACGACACCTGTGGCATAATTCCGACAGCGGTCAGATAATCGTCACCGTCAGCAAGCTCAATTACCGTGTAGCCGTTTTCATCGTTTCGGAAAACCACGCTTTCAATTGCTCCCTCAAGCTGAAGAAGATTGTCGTTGTTCATTAAAACTTACTCCTCAAATCTTTTTGTGAGTTCGCCGAGAGTAATTTCGTAGCCCGCTCTTTCGTAGTCAAGGTAATCCGTACACGGCTTGAAGCCATCCGTATTTTTTGAAATCTGCAAAGCAATGTATTCAAGAAAATGCGGATTTTTAATCATAATAGGACCTGTAACATGAGTAGCAAAAAGGTTCTTGTCCTTCAAGCCCTCCGTTTTTGCGCTTTCGTAGTCACCGAGTCCGTGTTTAACGGTGAAAAGATGATTTTCAATACCTTTAATTTCACTGCACTTGTTTACAAAGCCGACAATCGGTTTTGTGAGAATGTCAGATGTATAAACAATATCGCCTGTAATTCTGCGTTTGTTCTGCTCGGTAACTGTAAAATCATAAATCCCGAGTCCGTCAAAAACCTTGCCGTCAGAGTCTGTAATTGTTTTTCCGAGCATTTCAAACGAGTTGCCCGTCATAAGAATTACCTTGCCGCTGTTGATGTATTCAACAAGAAAATCCTTGTACTTTTTAAAATCCTGCAAAACAAGCTTCTGATTTTTTTCTGTACCCGAACCGATGTAGATAAAATCGTAATCACCCAGGTCGGCATTGTCAAACAGGGTAAGCCTGTCGGTTGTAAATTTTACACCGCTCTTTTCAAGCATTCTTTCAAGCGCAGAAACATTGGCATATTCTCCGTACAGGTTCATTATATCGTGATACAAATGAAGAATTTTCATAATCAGTCCACCTTTACCTTTTCAAGAAATTTACCCTTGTCTGAGAAACAGGTAATTACATAAATCTTTTCTTTGCGGTCATTGTCAAGATAATCAACGGCTTCTTCAATGTCCTTGATAACCTTGATTTTGTTTCTGTCAACTTTTGAGAAAGAAAATCTTGTTGCAAGGTCGTTGCAATATGTTCCTGCAAGCACAATGTTCTTTACATTGTCGCTTTTGAGAAGGTCAAAGTTGATGTCCCAAAGCCATGAAACATCGCTTGTAAAATACTTTCTGCTGACTGCGTCAACAATAATCAAAACATCGCACTTATCCTTGTCGGATGCGGCAAGCTTGAGTGACTGATTGTACGAAATGCTGTTTTCATGTTTTGATGTAACAAGCGTACCTTTTCTGTTTCCGAGCGTGAATGTTACAACACGGAAGTTTTTAAGAACATAATTGCTCAGGCTCTTTGCAATTGTGTTGCCGTCAACACCTGTGATTGACGCAACGGTAAATGCCGCAAGCAAATTGTAAACATTATAAAGCGATTTGAGCGTAAGTTCAATCTTGTACTTATTGTTGATTGTAATTTCGCCTTTTTCAAGATCGGCAGATGTAACTGTGTAGCTTGTATCCTGTCTTTTAAGACCGCAGTTAGGGCATTCATAGTTGCCGATGTGGTCGTAGTGATAGCTTGAATATGTCATAGGAGATTTGCAGTGAGGACAATATGCACCGTCATTATAAACACCGACAAACTCCTTTGTATCGGTCGGGAGATTGCCTGCACCGAACCACACAACATTATCCCTGCCGTAGCCAAAGCACGAAACAAGCGGATCGTCGGCGTTAAGAATAAGCTGAGTTTCGGGATGAATACTATCCTTTACGGCATTGTAAACCCATTCCGGATGACCGTTTCGTGTGAGCTGGTCACGGTAAAGGTTTGTGATAACATAATGGGTCGGTGTGATGTATTTGAATGTATATTTTGCAAAGCGTTCGTCACTTTCAATGAGAAGAATATCCGATTTAACCTTGCCCGAAAGAGTACAACTGCCGAGAATAAGAGTTGTAACGCCCTCAATCTGGTTAGAACCCTCTTTGTTCCAGGCAACTTTTTTGCCGCTTTCACAAAGAATATGTGCAATCATCTCAACGGTAGATGTCTTGCCGTTACTGCCTGTTACGGCAACAATATATTTCGGCAGCTCAATTCGTCCGAGAATATCGGGGCAGAGCTTAAGCGCAATCTGTCCCGGCAGACTGCTGCCCTTGCCGAGCAATCCTCCGACAAATTTCAGAACCTTGCACACAATAATAGTAAATAGTTTTTTCATTTTGCCACTTCCTTAATTAAAGACAACCTGTGTTGCCTGTACATACCTTGTATATACTCTTCATCATTATACCACAATTTTATTTCTTTGAATATATATTCTTAAAATTTTTTGCAAATTGAAACAGCAGGTTGAAAAAATTTTAAAACCAAAAAATAAAAAGCCCGAAATTCGGTCAGCTTGAATTTCGGGCTTTTCTGCAGACTGCAACCATCCGTTCAACGAGTGGTTTTGATTTTATCTGTACTTTTCAACAAAATCGGCGATAAACTTTTTGAAAACACTTGCCTGTGAAATTCCGATATTTCTGCATATCCCTCTGAATTCCTCAACAAGTTCCTTGGGGGCGGAGAATGAAATTTGACTGTAAACTTTTTGGTTGTATCTGCGTTTTACTTCGGTTGATGTGACGGTTTTTCTTTTTTCTTCCATAATAATTCCTCCTCAAATCAAAACGGAATCTCATAATTTAATCGTTTTTTCTGCAAATTTCATTGATATTTTCAATGTAACTATATTATACAAAAGCCTGCTGTCCCATTATCCTCCCTATGAATTTTTAAATTGAATTTTGTTGTCAGTTGAAAAGTAAATTAATTTTTGGATTTACTTGTATTGAAGGTGAGATTATAATATAATAAGCGTTGTTATGTAAATTTTGTTATGTGATTTATTAACGGATTAACGGAGAAAATTATGACTGAAAAAGAAAAAATGCTTAATTCGCAGATGTATAATCCAATGGGCGACAAACAGCTTTGTAACGAACGCTGTTCGGTTAAAAATCTTTGCAGAGAGTACAACAATCTTCCGTTTGAAGATGAAGAGAATCAAAAAATTCTTATAAAGAAAATTGTCGGCAGTACAAAGGAAAATTTCTGCATTACCGCTCCGTTCTGGTGCGACTACGGCTACAATATCGAACTCGGTGAAAATTTTTATTCAAACCACAATATGGTGATTCTCGACTGTGCAAAGGTGAAATTCGGCGACAATGTTTTTGTTGCACCAAACTGCGGATTTTACACGGCAGGTCATCCTGTTGATTATCCGAGAAGAAATGCAGGCTTTGAATATGCCTATCCGATTACCGTCGGCGACAATGTGTGGATTGGCGGAGGAGTTCAGGTCATGCCGGGCGTCACAATCGGAAGTAATGTTGTAATCGGCGGCGGAAGCGTTGTTGTAAAGGATATTCCGTCCGACTGCGTAGCTGTGGGAAATCCGTGCAAGCCTATCCGAAAAATCACGGATGAGGATATGAAAACCTGTTTTGACAAAAGATGAATAAATAACTTCAAGTGAGGATTTTATGGAGCTTAAAAGTAACGAAGAAAAAATTACCCGTGCATTGCTCGTCAGTGTTGACACGGGCGAATATGACGCACAGGCGTCACTTGACGAACTTTTTGAACTTGTAAAAAGTGCGGGGGCAGATCCCGTTTTGTCGGTAACGCAGAATCTGCAAAAAATTGAAAAGGGTACTTTTGTCGGCACAGGCAAGCTTGCCGAGATTGCTGAAATCTGCGAATCGCAGGAGATAGATTTGCTTGTGTTCGACAGCGAGCTTTCTCCGACACAGATTAAAAATATCGAGGCTGAAACAGATGTCAGAGTAATTGACCGAACGACGCTTATTCTCGATATTTTTGCCCAGAGAGCAAGGTCAAAAGAGGGTAAGCTTCAGGTTGAGCTTGCACAGCTTAAATATATGCTCCCAAGACTTACGGGCAAAGGTATCGCAATGTCAAGACTCGGCGGCGGTATCGGCACAAGAGGTCCGGGTGAAACAAAGCTTGAAACCGACAGACGACATATCCGCAGAAGAATTGAAAGCCTGAAAGAAGAGCTTTCCGACCTTGAAAAGCATCGTCAGATGTTGCGTTCACGCAGAAAAAAAGACGGTGTAATAACCTGTGCGATTGTCGGCTACACAAACGCAGGCAAGTCAACTCTTATGAACTGCCTTACGAACGCAGGTGTGCTTGCACAGGACAAGCTTTTTGCAACGCTTGATCCCACCTCAAGAGCGTTGAAGCTTCCGAGCGGTGTAACCGTTATGATGATTGACACGGTAGGTCTTGTTCGCAGACTTCCGCACCACCTTGTTGAAGCATTCCGCTCAACCCTTGAAGAGGCGGCACAGTCGGATATTATTCTAAATGTATGCGACGCATCAAGTGACGAGGCAAGAACACATATGCAGGTTACAACCGACTTGCTTGAATCCCTCGGTTGCGGTGACACACCGATTATAACCGTTCTCAACAAGTGCGATTTGCTTGACGAAACTATGCTTGCGCAGGACTTTAAAGCCTGTGTTCGCATAAGCGCAAAGAACGGCACGGGTATAGACGAACTTCTTAATGCAATTGAGAACAATCTTCCCGTCAGAATGAAAAGAGTAAAAATTCTTCTGCCGTTTGCACAGGCAGGTCTTGCAAATGAAATCCGCAACAAAGGCACTCTCATTTATGAAGAATATGTTGCCGAAGGACTTTCGGTTGAGGCTGTTGTTGACGAAGCACTTTATGCTAAACTTGCAAAATATGAATGTGAATAACTTAAAATTTATTTAATTTGACATTCTGTTTTTTGGTTGTTATAATGATACTATGAAAGGAAAATGATATGTCATTCTTTGATATGATTCAATCATTTGACACCTCGGTTCTTGAATTTATTCAGAACACATTTAAATGCTCTTTTCTTGATCCGATTATGGCTTTTTTCAGCTATATTGGTGAAATGGGACTTTTCTGGATTGCAGTCGGCATTGTGTTTATAATTTTTAAAAAAACTCGCTCAATGGGAGTTATGATGCTTGTTGCAATGGCAATCGGCTTTCTTGTCGGTGAAATCGGAATAAAAAATCTTATAAACCGACCACGGCCGTTTATGGTGAATATCGATTATTCAGCAAGACCGTCTGAGTTGAATCCCGACTTTGGGCTTAACATAGCCATTCCGTCAGGCAGCAGCTTTCCGTCGGGACACAGCTGTTCGTCACTTGCGGCGGCAACCGTTATGCTTATCAAGGACAAACGATTCGGAATTCCTGCACTTGTACTTGCGCTTTTGATTGTATTCTCAAGACTTTATAACTATGTTCATTATCCGTCAGATGTTCTCTGCGGAATGTTACTTGGCGTGATTTGTGCCGTTGTCGTTGTGCTTGTGTTTAAAAAGACAGGTCTTGACAACAGGCTGTCACCGCAAAAGGTTAAAGAAGGCTGATTTTATGAAAAATTACAGATTTGTCGGCAAAACCTCAAAAGAGGCTTTTCTCATCAAGGGAATTAATGTTTTTAACGAGCGTTGGATTCATGAGGGCAGTTGTGCCACCGTGACAAATCCTCAGAACGGCAAAAGCTATGTATTTTCAAAGTACATAAGCGGAGGAGTTGAGTTTGTTGCGGGAAAGGACGCAAGCGGTTACTGGCTGTTCTTTGTTGAGGTATAAAACTGTAAAATTCTTTAAAAGAACAATATATATTGGGAGTAAATTTAAAAAATGGAAAACGAAAAATTATTGGCAAAAAATCTGTTTGATTACAGCAGGACTATTGCAAAGCCCTTGCTTGAAACCGTTGATTATCCGTGGGAGGCTCTTCCGAAAATCAGCGAATTTATTATTGAACTCGGAAAAACTCTTGATCCCGAAATCTACGAGCAGAGGGGAGAAAATGTGTGGGTTGCAAAAAGTGCAAAGGTTTTTGACTCCGCATATCTCGGCGGACCGCTCATTATCTGCGAAGATGCCGAAATCAGACAGTGTGCTTTTATCAGAGGCAATGCAATTGTCGGCAGGGGCGCAGTTGTGGGCAACTCAACAGAGCTTAAAAATTCAATTCTTTTTGACGGTGTTCAGACTCCGCATTATAACTACATCGGTGACAGTATTCTTGGCTACAAGTCACACACAGGCGCAGGTGTAATCACATCAAACCTCAAGAGTGACAAGAGCCTTGTAACTGTTCTTTGCGACGGCGATAAGGTTGACACAAATGTTAAAAAGTTCGGCGCAATGCTCGGTGACCATGTAGAGGTAGGTTGCAACAGCGTTCTTAACCCCGGTTCGGTAATCGGCAGAAACACCAACATCTATCCACTTTCGTTTGTAAGAGGTTATGTTCCCGAAAACAGCATCTACAAGCGTCTTGGTGAGGTTGCCGAAAAGATTGAATAATATTTAAGCATTTGTCGGGTAACATAATTGTTGTGTAGTTTTTATGCGATAAAGGAAAAATAACAGATTTTAAATTTTTGCGTTTTTTTGTTGACAATTGTGATGTTATTTGTTACAATAACCAAGGTTTTGATGACTTTTATCAGAACAATTTTCTGCCGTGTGCAGAAGTTGGATTGTATAAGCCCGTAATACGGACGGGTGTATCTACAAACTGCCTTAAACAGTTTACTATAATCCCCGTTAAGGGGCATAGTATCATGTTTTGGCGGTTTTTTTATTGCCCTTAAATGTTACCCACAACAAATAAAGGAGAAAATGATAATGAAAAAGTACGATGTTATTATTGTAGGAGCAGGTCCGGGCGGAATATTTTCTGCATATGAGCTTGTAACAAACAACTCTGAAATAAAGGTTGCCGTATTTGAAAAAGGTCATCTTCTTGAAAAGAGAAAATGTCCGATTGACGGTGACAAAGTTAAAAATTGCATTTCATGCAAAACCTGTTCCATTATGAGCGGTTTCGGCGGTGCGGGTGCGTTTTCGGACGGCAAGTACAACATAACAAACGATTTCGGAGGCACGCTCTACGAACATATCGGCAAGAAAAAAGCCATTGAGCTTATGGAATATGTTGACAAAATCAATATGAAGTTCGGCGGAGAGGGTACAAAGCTTTATTCCACAGCAGGCACAAGCTTTAAGAAACTTTGTTTACAGAATAAGCTTAATCTTCTTGACGCATCAGTCCGTCATCTCGGTACGGACATCAACTACATTGTGCTTAAAAATCTTTATGATTACCTTGAAAACAAGGTTGATTTCTATTTTGATACACCTGTTGAAAATGTTGAACTCAAGAACGGTAATGATAAGGAAGGTTATCTTGTTGACACAGCCGATGAAAATTATGAGTGCAAAAAGTGCATTGTTTCAGTCGGCAGAAGCGGCAGCAAGTGGATGGAACATGTTTGTCATAACCTTAATATTCCCACAAAGTCGAACCGTGTAGACATCGGTGTTCGTGTGGAGCTCCCTGCCGCAATCTTTTCACACCTCACAGACGAACTCTACGAAAGCAAGATTGTTTACCGCACAGAACAGTTCGAGGACAATGTGCGTACATTCTGCATGAATCCGAAGGGTTGCGTTGTAAACGAAAACACAAACGGTATTATCACAGTAAACGGTCACAGCTATGAAGACAAGGCAAAGCAGACAGAGAACACAAACTTTGCACTCCTCGTCAGCAAGCATTTTTCAGAGCCTTTCAAGGACAGCAACGGTTATGGTGAAAGCATTGCCCGTCTTAGCAATATGCTGGGCGGAGGTGTAATTGTTCAGCGTTTCGGTGATTTGATTCGAGGTCGCCGAAGCAATCCGAGCAGAATCAAAGAAGGACTTGTTGTTCCGACTCTTGATGCAACACCGGGCGATTTGAGTCTTGTGCTTCCAAAGAGAATCCTTGACGGTATCATTGAAATGATTTATGCTCTTGACAAAATTGCCCCCGGCACAGCCAACGATGACACACTTCTCTACGGCGTTGAGGTCAAGTTCTATAATATGGAAGTTGATGTTGACGAGCATCTCGAGTCGCCCCACAAGGGACTTTATATCATCGGTGACGGCAGCGGTGTTACACATTCACTTTCTCATGCCAGCGCCGGCGGTGTATTCGTCGCAAGGGAAATCTTAGCAAATTAAAAATTGACGGCGAGCCGCCGTTCCCAATTCGTGAAGATAGATTGCATAATAAACAGCATATTATGCCCGAGTGCAAAATTGCAAGTGTTTATGCAGTCTATGCTGTAGGGGCGTTCATTGGACGCCCGCATTGATGTAACATTTTGTTTATTCACATAACTTATGATTTAATCAAAAATGTGTATTCATTTGCAACGGTGAACAAGGTTTGCCGTTGCAAAACATACGATATCTTTCTGCGACTGCAAACAATAAAAATAACCAAAACCTATTGATTTTATTAATCGGTTATGGTATAATAAGCTCGTTGTAAAGCAGACTGAACAATCAGCTTGTCTTGCAATGGTGTTCTTTTGTACAATATATTTCTTTTTACGAACAAAGAAATGAATAATTTAGTTCAGAATTGCAAGAAGTCAAAAAGCGTGCAATTAAGTGAGCGACAGGCCCTGTACGATTGGGGTCTGTGAATCATGTCAGGCGGGGAACCGAGCAGCATTAAGCAGTATTGCCGATGCGATGCAGTAAGTCTGTCGTTCACTCATTTGTACGATTGCCGTTATTTCGGCTGACGGCTTGCATTTTTTGTTGATTGCGGGGTGAATTTTTGTATCAGGTACTCTATAGAAAGTGGCGACCGAAAACCTTTGCCGATGTTTCGGGACAGGAACACATAACCACAACTCTTTTAAACGAAATCAGCACCAACCGTCTTAATCATGCATATCTTTTTACGGGTTCAAGAGGTACGGGCAAAACTACCTGTGCAAAAATTCTTGCGAAGGCAGTCAATTGTCTTCATCCCGTAAACGGAAATCCCTGCGGTGAATGTGAAATCTGCAAGGGAATTGACGACGGCAGTATCCTCGACATTGTCGAAATGGATGCCGCATCCAACAGAAAAATTGATGATATCCGTCAGATTATTGACGAGGTTCAGTTCAAGCCCGCAAAGTGCAAATACAGGGTTTACATCATTGACGAGGTTCATATGCTCACAACCGAGGCGTTCAATGCCTTGCTCAAAACGCTTGAAGAACCTCCCGAACATGTCATATTCATTCTGGCAACTACCGAAGTTCACAAGCTTCCGCAGACAATTCTGTCACGCTGTCAGCGTTTTGATTTTCACAGAATCCCACCCCGTGCAATAGCAGACAGACTGCTCTATGTTGCAAATCAGGAGGGCGTGACACTGAGCGACAGTGCCGCAATGCTTGCCGCATCTGTTGCAGACGGTGCGTTGCGAGATGCTCTTTCGCTTCTCGACAGATGCATTGCAATCAGCTCGGAAATTGATGAAGATGTTGTTCGCAGTGCCGCAGGACTTGCGAGAAAGACATATCTTTTTGAGCTTTCTAACTGTGTAATCAATAAGAACACAGCAAAGGCACTTGAAATTGTTGACAGGCTTTACGGTGAGTCCAAGGATATGGCAAGGCTTTGCGATGAATTGCTTTCGCATTTCAGAACGCTTATGCTCATAAAGTCGGTAAAAAATCCGAGGGATATCGTGATTATGGCTGACGATGAGTTTGAACAGGCTCAAACGCAGTCGGATTACCTCTCACTTGCCGACATTGTTTATTATATGGATGTGCTTTCAAAGGCATATCAGAATATGGGCAGGGGAACAGGCGACAGAACAGAGCTTGAAATGGCAGTTGTAAAGCTGTCATCGGCTGAGCTTGACGGTACAATTGAGGCTTTGACCGCAAGGGTAACCGCTCTTGAAAAGACAGTTAAAAAGGGAATAAAGGTGAACTGTGTTCCCGAACAGGTGCAAACTGTACCGCAGTCTGTTCAGAATGAAACTCCAAAACCCGAGGTTCAAAATGCAGAACCCGAAAAGTCACAGGAAACAAAACCTGTTTCGGAAAAAATCAAGGACGAGCCGGTAATTCCGACGCCTCCTGTTGAGATGCCGACACCGAAACAGCCCGTTCAGCCAATACAGGAACAACCCGTTTCTGCACAGCAAAAGCCTAAGAAAACAGCTCAAAGACCGAGCGTTGACCTTGATGCAATCTATAATAACGCACAGCCTTTTCCCGATTGGGCAGAGGTAGTCAACAATATGAAACCTGTTTCAAGGGCAATTGCGGCGGCATTTGCAAATTCTGCCGCTTACACAAGCGGAAAATATTTGCTGATTGACACAGATAATGAAATGGCTTTTGAACTTCTCAAAAATAACGAAAGACGACAGGAAATCCGTCAGCTTATTTTAGAAACAACAGGTCAGCACTATAATCTCGGTCCGTACAAAAGACCGAGTGCAAAACAGGAAGAAAAAACCGATCCCGTTGACAAGCTTATTGAAAGCTTGCAGGGAAGCGATGTAATAATAACACAAGAATAACCGAAAGGAAGATAAAATTATGAAAGCAAGATTACCAAAGGGTTACGGCAGCGGCGGAGCAAACAACATTCAGCAGCTTGCCCGTCAGGCTCAGAAACTTCAGGATGATATGGAGGCCGCATCAAAGGAACTCGAAACAAAAGAGTATGAGGCAACAGCCGGCGGCGGTGCAGTTAAGGTTACAGTAACAGGCAAAATGGAACTCACCAAGGTTGAGATTTCACCGGAAGTTGTTGATCCCGAGGATGTAGAAATGCTCTCAGACCTCGTTATGGCTGCCGCAAATGAGGCAATCAGAGCAGCCGCTAAGGAAAAAGAGGACAAAATGGAAACAATCTCGGGCGGACTTAACATTCCGGGAATGTTCTGATTATGTCGGGATATAATGTTGCTCCGCTTGAAAATTTGGTGGAGCAGTTTGAAAGAATGCCGGGAATCGGTAACAAAACCGCCCAAAGACTTGCATATTATGTTCTCAATCTGTCAAAAACAGAAGCGGAACAGCTTGCGGGTGCGGTGATGGACGCCCACACAAAGATTCACTATTGCAGTAAATGCTGTAATCTTACAGACAAAGACCTTTGTCCCGTGTGTGCAAATCCCGCAAGGGATCATTCCGTTATCTGCGTTGTTGAAACTCCGAGAGATGCTACGGCTATTGAAAATACCCACGAATTTAAGGGTGTTTATCATGTTCTCCACGGTTCAATCTCACCGCTTAACGATATCGGTCCCGACAACCTTACAATAAAAGAACTGCTTGCAAGGCTTAACGAGGAATCGGTTGAGGAGGTCATTATGGCAACCAACCCGACCGTTGAGGGCGATGCAACGGCTCTGTATATTTCAAAGCTCTTAAAACCGCTTGGTGTAAAGGTGACAAGACTTGCTTACGGTATCCCCGTTGGCGGCGATCTTGAATATGCTGATGAATACACTCTTACAAAGGCTCTTGAGGGCAGAAATGAAATTTAATTTCTTGATTTAACTATTGACAAATTGTCAAAACAGTAGTATAATCTTGTATTCCACAGTAGAAAGGAGGATGTGCGGTGGCAAATATGAAAACGATTGCTCAGAACAAAAAGGCAAGACACGATTATTTTGTCGAGGAAACATATGAAGCCGGAATTGAGCTTTGCGGTACGGAAGTAAAATCCTTGCGTGCCGGCAGAGTAAATCTCAAGGACAGCTGGTGTTCAATTGTTGACGGCGAAATTTTTGTCAACGGAATGCACATTTCTCCTTACGAACAGGGAAACATCTTTAACCGTGACCCTATGCGTGTGAGAAAACTTCTTATGCACAAAAAGGAGATTTTAAAGCTCTACGGTACAGTTAAGCAAACGGGATATTCACTTATCCCGATTAGTCTGTATTTCAAGGACAGCAAGGTAAAACTTCAGGTTGGACTCTGCAAAGGTAAAAAGCTATACGATAAGCGTGCCGATATGGCAGAACGCTCCGCAAAGCGTGATATGGAGCGTGCCATTAAAGAACAGAGAAGATAGTTTGGTGTTATCATGAGTTTGCGTAGCTTGTACGAAAATATTTCGGAATACAGCGATTTTGCTTTAATCGGACGGGACTTTTCTGCCTTTGATACCGATTATTCCGTGCTTGGTTTTGCAAATTCGTCCGATAAAACCGAGCTTGTTCTGTTGAATTTCAATTGTTCCAAAGATGATATTTGCTGTGAAGATTTGACTTTGAGAGAAAATATCATTCTTGAAAAGAAAAATAATTCTGATTTGTCCGATGATTTTTCCGCAATTGTAATTGACGGACAGCGTTTTGACTTTGACTCAGTATGCGGTGAAACGCTTGAATGTTGCGAATTAACAAGGTCATATATCATCTCAGAGTTTATGAAACTCGGTTGGAAGAGCGACAGGCTTTTCGACGCTCCTCTTGATTCTCTGTTCATTAACTTTATTGAACTTGAGAATAAGATTGATGATTTGTCTTTGCTTGATTTGACAAAGAATGTTGAAATAATATTTTCAAAATATCAAAAGACAGATTATCCGTTAGCAAAACTCAGCCTTGAAGTTGGCAAGGAAGTAAATATTCCGATTGAAATTTTTGACGGTGAAAATCAGATTGTGATTAAAAATCTTAAACTTTTGAATTCAGCCGAAGATTCCGAAATGAAGGAATTTTTCAAAAATGATATTGTGTTTCCGTATGTTGAGTATTCGTGTGACGATGAAATCTCAGTGATGTTCTGCCTTTTTGATGATCTTGACAAACCTTTCAAAGGGATTGGTGTATTGGCAACCGATGACGGCGTTGTTGCTTTTGCAATGGATGATTCGAACAAAAGCGATTTGAAAATGGCTGTGATATATTCACCGATTGAGCAGAACACAAAGCATATTGAATGTTGTCTTGTCTGCTGTGAAAAAATACTTGATAAGCCTGTTACCGAATACAGGTTTTCAATATAAAATTTTTAAATTGAATATGGGGATGTAAAGGTTTCGACGGGGATTTCAAACCTTGGTAAGCGAGCGGCGGTGCGGAACCGCCATAAAATCCGCAACTTTAAAATTAACTGACAACAAAACAGTTGCTTTAGCAGCCTGAGTGCTGCTCGTTCCTGCACAGAGTACCTCGGCTGTGTAAGGGGCGTCGATTAGAGGTAAATGTGAACAGGGGAGCGCTCCGAACCCTGTCACAGCTTAGGAGCTGCCAAAGTGCATAGCCTGTTGATGGGCGATGCACCGAGGGAGACTTAAAACACCAACTGCGCTCGGAGAAACCCTTGGCAAGATTTTTTCGGACAGGGGTTCGATTCCCCTCATCTCCACCAACTCGGTCACGATTGCATATGCAGTCGTGACTTTTTCTATGCGGGGCATTAGTTATCAAGTTCGTGAGTTTCAAATGAATTCTGAATTTCAGAGGAAATGAGTGATTCGGAAATATCAAGCATTATGGGTGCTTTCGGTGTTTTATAAGGCGGAAAATTTGTTTTCTTTGGTTCTGTAAAATTCTGATATTTGCCGTCAAAGTTAAGCTCTATTTTTGCGGTTTTGCCAAATTTATTCTTCGCAATTATCAGCATGGTTTCTTCGGGAGGAATGCCTGAGTCACGGTTGCGGACATATTCTCTGTCAAGGAGAAAAACATAGTCACCGTCCTGTTCAAGACCTCCACTTTCTTTCAAATCTTCCATTGTCGGAATATGGTTTGTATCGGCTCTTCTGAGCTGTGAAAGTAGAATAACGCAACAGCCTGTCTGCTTTGCAATCGCTTTGAGTTCGCCTGTTATGTAATCAATCTGAAGTCGCTTGCTCTCACCGAATTTCTTCAGCGTTGAAACAATCTGAACATAGTCAACAATTACAAGCTGAGGCTTTTCTTTGGCAATTTCAGAGGTGATTGCTTCAACATTTCTTGTTCTGTCCCTGACAATAAGATATTTTGAAATGTTCGTTCCTAATGCAAAATTTCTTGCTGTGGATTGCAGCTGTTCGGCATTCTGACTGTTTCTGAAATTCTCATAAGGAATATTGCATTGAGAAGAAAACACCTTGTCCAAAATCATATCGTAGGTCATTTCAAGCGAAAAGAACATAACCTTTTGACCGTGTAAGGCACAATTTACCGCAATGTTGAGTGCAAGCGTAGTCTTGCCGACAGACGGTCTTGCCGCAAGTATTGCGAGTGTGCCTTTCTTCAATCCCGAAGTAAAGCGGTCAAGCTTTGGAAAGTATGTTTTAATGCCCTTGTGAGCCTTGCCAATGTGCGAAATGTAATCATTGAGCATTTTCTCATTCTGCCTAAATGTGTCATTGTGAGCGATTTCATCGGCTGTATCGGCAATGCTCCTCAGCTTTGAAGGTGAAATACTGCCGTCAATGATTGAGCTTTCAAGGCTTGATTTCATAAATCTTTTTGCAGATTCATCAATCAGAATTTTAATATATTCATTCACATTGTCCGTTCTGAACGAACTGTCGGCACATTCAAGAATACGCTGTTTCTGTTCATTTGAGCATTTAGAAAGCAAAATACCTGTATCCGGATTTCCGCTTTTGAATTCTTTGCGGATAATTGCGAATAGGGAACGGTTGGTTTCATCTGTGAACAAATCGTCCGACAATTCGCTGATGAGGCTTTTGCCCTCGTCAAAGTTGATAATATGACCGATGAGTCGGTTTTCAATTTCTGTTGTATCTTTCATATAACCTCCGTAATTTATAATGTTTCATAGGTTGACAGAATGTCAAAATCTTTCTTTGGCTTAACGGTGTCAATAGAATTCAGATAGCTTTCAAACTTTGTCCCGAACAGCGTTTGCGGTCTGAGGTATTGTGCGTAATCACTCCCAAGCCACTCACTGCACTTAATGTCAATTACTTTCTTAAAATCTTCAACAGTAAAGCCTTCGTTAAGTCTTGCTTTAATAAGACTTTGTGTTGCAGCAGTTGAACTGCGAAAATTCTTTCTTGCTTTCAAATTCAAATAGTCGATAATCTCCTTGATTTCGACAATATATTTATTATTATTTTTATTATTATATTTATGTGAAGTTTTCTTCATGGGGGGAGTGAAATTTTCTTCATGGGGGTATGAAGTATTCTTCGTAGTGTCCGTGTCCTGAATTACAGTCATACTCCTTAGTTTGATGTAAGATTCGTTTGCATTTTCAATCTTACGATATATGAATTTGTATTTTACAAGTTTAGAAATTGAGCTTTGAATTGTTCTTGTGGTGGTATTTAGTATCTTAGCAATCGTGTCATTACTCATAGTGCAACAACTGTCATACATTCTGCAAGCCGATTCAATAATACCGTAAACAAGCTTGTCCGTAGAATTCAATCTCTTGTCCGAGAGTATGTTGTATGAAATTGTTATGTATTTGCAACCGCTCATATAATCACTCCTGTTGTAACTAAAGAAGAAACCCCCTCCACTTATACCCCCCTAATCTAAAGAAAAATGCATAGAATAATGCAATTTTTCGAAAATTTAATTAAAAATTATTAGAGCGAATTTGCGTAAAGTAATGCAAAATAAAAACCACCCAAAATCGGGTGGTTGTGTAAAGTGATTATTAAAATATGAATGATGAAATCACGCTGAAATATTATTAAACTAACATCAATCATACAAAGAAGCATAACTGTGCGGTGGTATGATGAATTGTTCTGTCAGGTCCACTTTTGGGTTTGAGGAGTCTGCTTTGAATGCGAGAACGGTCATCAAAATCATTCCGATTACGCCTATTGCGAAGAAAATGCACGAGGGGAAACTTAGCAATCCTGCAAGTATTGCCGAACCGTTTAAATTTGTTCTGTCAACAATGAGCGTTGTTATCAGAACAATAAATCCGATTGGCATAAAAATTCGCATTTGTACGAACATCAGCCATATGTTTTTCTTTGCAACAGCGGCAATCAGCTTCCAAAGTACTTTGACTACGCCTGAAACAAGGCATATCACTGCTCCGATTACAAACAATGTGCTGTGAAAAAGACTGCCTACTCTCTAATTGCCGACAGTCCGAAAAATATAACAGGAATCAAGTCAAACACCGCAAGCGGTACGCTGAACCCCTCGGGAATTGTATCTTTTGTCATCTTATTTTTTCGTTGCTTATCCATATTTTCTCCGAATAAATCGTAAGTAGTTTTATAGTTAAAATTATATCACAGTAATAATTTTGGTTCAATAAAAAAGACAAATTCACACATCATAACAGGCACGCTGTTAAGCGAAAATCCCGTGAGTGAATTTGTCCTTTTTGTTAAGTTAATATTTAATTGCCGTTAAGATTACTGTAAAGTATAACGGTTCTTTTTAAATCATCTATTTTGTTATTCAAATCTCTTATTTCCAAAAGAGTTTCCACCATCAATTCTTTTTCCGGTAGCGAATACAATCGTTCTCTTTCTGCATTTCTCATTCTTACATATTCTTCGTATTGTTGTTGTTTTCTTTCCTGAAGTTTTTTAAACATAATTTTCTCCAAACTGTTAATTAAAAAAATTATTCATCAAGTAATTTTATGAGTACGGCTTTTGCATCACTTAAAACTTTTCCCGAATAATTGTCACCTCTTGCAATGCGATCTTTTATTCCGATAACGCAATGGGCGGCTATGTCGATAGGTGAATAGCCAAAGTCGGAAATTTCCTCGGGGTAATACTTTAGCATTCTTAAAAATGCATCGGGAGCAACATAGTAGTTGTCCATATTGTCAAGAGCTAACAAAAATGCCCTTTTGTACAAAGCGTGTGAATAATCGAGATTTTGCGGTAAATCGCCGTACCTGTACATATCACCAAGCTTGTAAACAGACGGAATATCGCCGAAAATAGCCGCCTTTTCCCAACATTCTTTAGCTTTGGTTTTATCAACAGGAATGCTTCTTCCGTAGTAATAGCAGTAGCCAAGATTGCTCAGTGCGGTTATATTTCCCATATCGGCAGACTTTTGATAAAGCCTGATTGCTGTTTCATAATCGCCCGCCTGATACGCATCTGCACCTTTGTTAAGATAAATCTCATCTTCGGTGAGTTCTTCAAATTCATCTTCATTAAATTTATTTTCTTCGTTAATATAATCAAGCTTCATATAATTCATACCTTTCTGTTAATAATTGTTTTTAAGTTCAAACCGGTTATTATTGCTCTGACATAATTGTAACATTATCGTTATACGAATACAATACTGTAGATAATAAATCAGCATAATCATCAAGTTTTACTATGGTTATTTGTATGCTTTTACTATGTGTAAATTTTGTTATGCACATTGCAGATGTTTGGCTTATGAATTTTGTCTGTTAATGCTAACGGATTTATGATATAATAAGCACGGAAATTATAGTTATAATCTAAAGCGTTTGTGAGTGCTTAAAGCACGAAAATTATAGTTGAAATCTAAAGTATTTGTGAGTGCTTATTATATGAATTTATGTTCCCCTCAAATTTTGCCTTGCAAAATTCTCGATGGGTGATTATATCATAATGCACCTTGTGATTATGATATAATAAGAATATTTCAATCATTTTCTTTTCCTCAGCTTTGTTCCTGTGCAGAGAAGTGTAATAGCCGTTCCTGCACCTTTTGCAAACATTTCTACTGCGACTTTTGCCGTCAATGTCATTATAAGTCCAAACATTTTTACCTACGATTTTAGTTTTTGATGATAAGTTTTTCTGTTGCAAGTACAACCGTTGTTGTCACAGCAAATCCAAGCACAAACCATAATGCTTCCATTACTCTGCTCCTTTCGGTCATTTGTATATGCAAAAATGCACTCACAGACTTTTGATAAGAAAAAGGCTTTGACCTTTTACAGTCAAAGCCTCATACTGCCATGGCAATGTCTTGGGTTTGTTAAGTTTTATCATACTGCCTTATAAAACCTCGGCATATTCCGTGGCAGTATTTTTGTTTAAATTTCGTTTGGATTTTTACTTTATCATTTTTAAAAATTCCTGTTTTGTCAAAAGCTTTGCAAAGCCGTAGTCACTACATATTTTTTGGCAAATTCTTTTTGTTTCATCGTCCATACCGCAGTCAAGGCAAATTACACAGTCATTTCTTCCTCTGCTTATCCATTTTACCTTTGCGGCAGCACTTCGCAAAATATATTCGGCATTTTCACATTTTCCGCTGATGGGAGCAACAAATATAACGGTATTATTTTTTCTGTTACGAAAGAGAAAAAATGTTAATTCACGGACAAATGCACAAATTCCGATTACGGCAAAAACAACAAGAAAAACAGCCGATACAACATTCATGTAATTCACCTCAATACATTTTATTGCAGATGTTTCAAAGTGTGCGGTATAAATCCGCAAAATGCAGAAACAATATAAAAAGCGGCTAATCCGCAAAAATGAATGAGGAGAATGAATACTATGGAAAACAATGCATATTGTAACCAAAGCATTATGTGCTCGGTAACAAACTGTAAGCATCACAACAGCACAAAGGACTACTGTTCGCTTGAAGCAATCAAGGTCGGAACTCACGAGGCAAATCCGACTGTTTGTCAGTGTACGGACTGCCAGAGCTTTGAAGCAAAGTGCAGCTGCAAGTAATTTGATTTGAAGCTTACACCCTCAGCCCCTCGGACTGGGGGTGTTTTGGCTTTAAAAGGGGATGAATTTGTGGAGATTTTTTCATCGGTGATTTTTCAGATTGCGGTTTTGTTTTCGTTTATATTTATTGGTTTTACAATCCGACAGGGCGGATTTTTGCCGGAAAATTCAGCCGAAATTTTTTCAAAGCTTGAGAACAGAATTCTTATGCCCGCCGTTGTAATTAACACATTCCGCACCAATTGTACAGTAAAAAACATAAGTGAAAAATGGGTGTTCATTGCCTACAGCACGGGGGTTCTGCTGTTTTGCATTGCAACGGGATTTGCCGTTTCAAGGTTTCTCGGAAAAACGGAATATCTGAAAAAGGTGTACCGCTATTCAATTTCCGTTTCAAATTTCGGGTTTGTCGGAACTGCAATGGTGTCGGGAATATACGGCGCAGAAAGCATGGAGCTTTTCGACTATCTTATGTTCACTTTACCGCTTAATCTGTTTACTTATTCAATAGGAATTGCGTGGCTTGTGCCGAACGGACACGGCAAATTTTCAATGAAAAATTTTGTTAATCCGATTTTTGTTTCAATTTTTATCGGAGCAATTCTCGGTTTATTGCCGATTCCGAAATTCAGACTTGTTACAACAATAATCAATTCAACCGCTGCCTGTATGTCTCCGATTGCAATGATTCTGACAGGCTTTGTAATAGGCGGCTACAGCTTTGCAAATCTTTTCGGCAAATGGCAGACCTATGTTGTTGCAGGAATCCGCCTTGTGTTTCTGCCAACGGTTTCGGTGCTTGTGTTAAAGCTTTTTAACGCACCTCAGGAGGCAGTTGTTGCAACACTTTGCGCAAATGCAATGCCGCTTGGACTTAACACGGTAATCATTCCGTCAGCCTACGGAAAAAGTCCCGATGACGGGGCAAGCATGGCGCTTGTGTCACAGCTTACGGCAGTTTTTACAATACCGATTTTGTTCTATATTCTGCTTTAACCCTTGATTAATTCCCACTCCATTGGTACAATATAGGTATAAAAATTTTGGAGGTTTGATTATGGAATTATCTGAGGCTTTAAATAACAGAAAAAGCACAAGACATTATATAGATAAAAAAGTTGACAAAAGCTTGCTTGACGAAATGCTGTCGGCGGCAAATCTTGCTCCTTCGTGGAAGAACTCGCAGACACCACGCTTTTATGTTGCAACAGGCGAGAAAAGTAAGAATGCCGTAAGAGAGGCACTCCCTGAATTTAACAGAAAAAATTCAGAAAATACGTCTGCATATATCGTGACAACAGTTGTTCTCAACCGTTCGGGTTTTGACAAAGACGGTACTGCCGTGACTGAAATCGGCAACGGCTGGGGATATTACGATCTCGGTCTTAACAATATGGCACTTTTGCTAAAGGCAACCGAACTCGGCATTTCAACCCTTGTTATGGGTATCCGTGACGGCGAAAAGCTCAGAAAAAAATTTGATATTCCCGAAACAGAGGCTGTTGTCAGCGTTATAGCAGTTGGTTACACGGATTCCGAAATCGTAAGACCAAAGAGAAAATCTGTTGAGGATTTTGCAAAATTTTATGAGGACTGAGAGGTTTACATAATGAGTGAATTTACCGAAAAACTGAAATCAAGAAGAAGCGTTCGCAGCTTTAAGTCTGATATGCCGCCAAAGGAAGTTATTGACGAAATCATTTCCGCAGGTCTGTATGCACCGTCAGGAATGAACAGACAGCCGGTTATTATCGTTGCCGTTACAAACAAAGAAATGCGTGACAGGCTTTCAAGAATGAATGCCGAAATTATGGGAAAAGATGTTGATCCGTTCTATAACGCTCCCGTTGTGCTGATTGTGCTTGCCGATAAAGCAGCTCCTACATATTTGTATGACGGTACTCTTGTAATGGAAAATCTTATGCTTGCCGCCCATGACGAGAGACTCGGAAGTTGTTGGATTCACCGTGCAAAGGAAGAATTTGAAAGCAAAGAGGGCAAAGAAATTCTCAAATCACTCGGCATTGAGGGTGACTATGAGGGTATCGGTCACTGCGTTATCGGTTATGTGAACGGTGAATATCCCAAAACTTCACCGAGAAGAGAAAACCGTGTTTTTTATGTTGAATGAGGGAATTTGTTTTTGAAAGGATTGAACAAGGTTGACTTTGCAACAGTTGAAATATGTTGTCACCGTTGCCCGCACAGGCTCAATGAGTGAAGCGTCAAAAGAACTTTTTATTTCCCAACCGGGACTTACAACATCAATCCGTGAGTTGGAAACGGAAATGGGCATAAAGATTTTTACACGCACAAACAAGGGTGTTGTAACTTCAAACGAGGGTGAAAGATTTCTCGGCTATGCACGACAGGTTCTTGAACAGGCAAGCCTGCTTGAGGGAGTGTATAAGTCGGGAACAAAGATAAAGCAACAGTTCTGCGTTTCAACCCAGCACTACTCGTTTGCAGTCAATGCATTTGTTGATCTTATCCGACGGTTTGCAGGCGAGGAGTACGATTTTTCACTTCGTGAAACCGAAACCTACGAAATTATTGACGATGTTGCAAAGATGAAAAGCGAAATCGGAATTCTTTATCTCAACAGCTTTAACAAAGATGCGCTGATGAAAATTATAAAATCAAAGTCGCTGACATTCACCGAGCTTTTTACGGCAAAGCCTCATGTGTTTGTATCAACCGACCATCCGCTTGCAGACAAAAAATCCGTTACAATGGAGGAGCTTGCCGATTATCCGTATCTCTCGTTTGAACAGGGGGAGCATAATTCTTTCTATTATTCGGAAGAAATTTTCAGCACAGTCGGGCGTACAAAAAATATCAGAGTGACCGACAGAGCAACCCTGTTCAACCTTTTAATCGGACTCAACGGCTACACAGTTTGTAGCGGTGTAATCGACAATGAGCTTAACGGTGATAATATAACCGCAATCCCCCTTGATGAAGAGGGCAATATGAAAATCGGTTATATCGAAAATAAAAAGATTTTGCACAGTAACCTTGCCGAGGCATATATTGAGGCTTTAAAGAAACATATTTGATATAAGAAAAACTAATAGCAAACGGCTGATAACAAGTATTTTACAAGTCTGTGAATTCATAATATAATTAACTCATCAAATTTCCACGGAGGTATTTAAGATGAGTAAACAGCACACACCATTTAGATTTGAAACAGTAGGCAGCTTTTTAAGACCCGATTATCTTAAAAAAGCAAGACTTGATTTTGAAAACGGTAAAATCACAAAAGAAGAGCTTACCGCAGTTGAGGACAAGGCTATTCTTGACCTTGTTGCAAAACAGAAAAAAGCCGGTATAAAAGCGATTACCGACGGTGAATTCCGCAGAGCAACATGGCATCTTGACTTCATGTGGGGATTTAACGGAGTTGAACACAAAAAAACCGAAAACGGTGTTGCATTCCACGGCGAACAGGCTTTGATTGACGATACATGGCTTTCCGGCGAAATCTCGGTTGACAGTCATCCGTTTGTTGAACATTACAAATTTGTAAAGGCTCTTGAGGATGAAAACACAGTAGCAAAGCAGACAATTCCTGCTCCCGCACAGTTTTTTCAGCAGTTTATAATTCCTGCAAATATTGAAGCAACAAGAAAGTTCTATCCGACAGATGAAGAACTTATCAACGATATTGCAAACGGCTATAAAAAGGTAATTAAGGATCTTTACGATGCAGGTTGCAGAAATATCCAGTTTGACGACTGCACATGGGGCGTTCTTGTTGCGGAGGGTAGCGTAATCCGCTATGGCGAGGATGCAGATTTAAAGAGTATCAGTGAGAAACTTCTCAAGGTAAACAACCTTGCAATTGAGGGTAAGCCCGATGACCTCGTAATCAATACTCATGTTTGCAGAGGTAACTATCATTCTGCATACTTCAGCAGCGGTGCATATGATCCTGTTGCAGAGAAACTTTTCGGTGAAGAAAATGTCAACGCTTATTATCTTGAGTTTGATGATGAGCGTTCAGGCGGTTTTGAACCGTTAAAATATGTGAGCGGTGACAAAAAGGTTGTTCTCGGTCTTATCACAACAAAGTCACCTGTTCTTGAGGATAAGCAGACTGTAATCAATCGTATTCATGAGGCGGCAAAGTATATTCCGCTTGACAGATTGTATCTCAGTCCGCAGTGCGGTTTTGCATCATGCGAAATCGGTAATAAGCTTACCGAGGAAGAGCAGTGGGCAAAGCTTGCTCTTGTAAAAGAAATTGCAGAAGAAGTTTGGAAGTAACTATATATAAAAAAGCCGACACTTTTCGGAGTGTCGGCTTTTTATCTGTCATAAATCAGTCCTTGCGTTTTGAACTGAATTTGTATGATATAAGGTTGAGGACAAGGAAAAGTACGATTGCACCGATTGAGTACATCATCATAAATGTGAAATCCACTTCGTTTCCGAAAAGGTTGAGATTGGTTGCAAACGCTTTTTCTGCCTCTTCTGCAAACATTCCGTGGTCTGCTCCTGCGAGTGAGGTCGAAATATCGTTAATGCATGGGCTGACAAGCACATTTCTTATCATAGCCGCAATGTGTGAGCCTGGGATAAGATTTACAAATGTCTGAACTCCGTCAGAAAACTGGCTGACGGGAATGTATGCGCCGATTACAAAACCGATTGCAACCGAAATAAGTGTGTTGAATGCGGCATAGGTTGAATTTTTTTTGAAGAATGACGCAACAAACATAAGAATAAGTACAGCCGAAACAGAGCCTAAAATCACAAGTCCGTACAATTTTAAAAGCTCTGTAAATTCGGGAAAGCTTGAACCAGATATGCACGAAAATGCGATGCCTGCCGTCAGCAAAATTGCACTGATTACAATTGTGTTTATAACCGCACCCGAAAAGTAGGAGAGAACAACCGTACTGCCCTTTACGGAAGAAGCGTTGTAGTCGTAGTCAATCTTGTTCTGCTTGTCGGAAATCATTACCGAAAGCGAGTTCATTGCAACCGTTACAACAGATGTTCCGATAACGCCCGATACAAGCCATGAATTTACAAGTGCGTTAATCAAATTGTCCTCTGTTTTGATGTTGAAGCTGTCAAGCATTGAAGTCATTGAATCGACATAATTCTGTTTGAGAAACAAAAGATATAATCCGAGTATGATAATCTGCGTCATCATTGAGAAGATAATTGCGGTTTTGTCCTTTAAATATACCTTTATATTTCGTTTTGTCATACCCTTGTATGAGCAAAGTGTTCTTTGAAATTTCATATCAGTCACCCAGCCTTTTACCCGTTACGGTCAGAAACACATCGTCCATATTGCCTTTGATAATCTCAAAATCGACAATTTCAGTATGTTTGTTTGTGATTTCAAGAGCCTGTCTGCTGTTTTTGATTTTGATTTTATATGCATCTCCGACTCTTTCAAAATCAAGATTATCGGCCTTGAGAAGATTATCGTTTTCAGAATTTTCTTCCGTGTACCAAACAAGGCTGTTTGACGAATAATCTTTTTTGAGATTATGCGGAGAATCGTTGGCAACAATTTTGCCCGAATCAATAATCACCACATTGTCGCAGTCAACTGTTTCTTCCATATAGTGGGTTGTGAGGAATACCGTAAGTCCTGTTTCTTTGCGAAGATTGTGGATGATTTCCCACACCTGCAGCCTTGTTTTCGGGTCAAGTCCCGTTGTCGGTTCGTCAAGGAACAGGAGCTTCGGTCGGTTAATAAGCGCCCTTGCAATGTCAACCCGTCTGCGCTGGCCACCGCTCAAAGTGCCGTATTTTCTTTTGAGAATTTCCGAAAGGTCAAAGGTTTGTGTAAGGCTCTCAATTCTTTTGACGATTTCTTTTTTGTTGAGTCCGTAATATGACGCTCTCGATTCAAGATTTTCTTTAACGGTAAGCTGTTTGTCAAGTACAGAACCCTGAAAAACAATTCCGATAAGCTCCTTGATTTTGTTTTTTTCTTTGTCAAGGTCATATCCGCCGATTTTAACATTGCCCGATGTTTTTTCAAGCACCGTACAAAGAATGTTGATTGTGGTTGATTTGCCTGCGCCGTTAATTCCGAGAAATGCCCATTACATTTGTTTCATATGTATAAACAGGATTTTTATATGAATCTCTAACAATCGGTTGAGCAGCTAAATGAAGTACAATTTCAGGTTGAGCTACATCAAATGCTTTTTTTAAAGATTCTAAATCTCTGATATCACCTATAATTGAGTGGATATCGTTTTCAATTCCCGCTATCTCAAAAAGAGCTGGATTTGTAGGCGGGTTCAAAGAATAACCAGTAACTTCAGCTCCTGCATTCACAAGCATCTTACATAACCAAGAGCCTTTGAATCCAGTATGGCCTGTTACCAATACCTTTTTTCTTTTGTAAAACTCCAAATCAAACATCAATTAGTCCTCCCATCTAATCCAAGGCGCTTTCCCCTTAGATATTAATTTTTCTAATTGTTCTTTCTCGCGCATGTTATCCATACATTGCCAATATCCCGTATGTTTGTATGACATCAGTTCCCCCATATTTGCTAAAGACTCAAGAGGTTCTTTTTCAAATACAGTTTTATCACCTTCGATATAATTAAAAATCTCAGGATTCAAAACCATATATCCAGCATTGATAGGAGCACCATCAGATATACTCTTTTCCCTGAATGACTTAACAGCATTGTCACCGCCAATATCAAGCACGCCTTTCGACTGGTCTTGAAGAACTGCAGTTAAAGTAGCAATCTTTCCATGGGATTTGTGATATTCCAAAAGCTTGTCAATCTCAACATCGCAAACGCCATCTCCATATGTCATGAAGAAAGGTTCATCTCCAACATATTTTTGGATTCGTTTAATTCTTCCACCAGTCATAGTGTTAAGACCGGTATCAACAACAGTTACCTTCCAAGGCTCACAATGGCTCCGATGAATTGTCATTTCATTCTTTCCATCGTTATAATCGAAAGTAACATCTGAATTAGATAAGAAATAATCAGCAAACCATTTTTTTATATATTCCTGTCTATATCCGGCACAGATAATAAATTCTTTATGTCCGTAATATGCATATTCTTTCATAATGTGCCAAAGAATAGGCATACCACCAATCTCAATCATTGGTTTAGGTTTAAATGTTGATTCTTCAGAAATTCTTGTTCCAAATCCTCCAGCTAATAAAACTACTTTCATTTTTTAGTTCTCCTTTGTTTCTAATTTACAAATATAAGATTCTGGTGTGAGTTCAAAGCCTTTTCCACTAATTTTGCCCGGTAGACATCAATTAAAACTGCAATATCATAACTTATTCTTAGATAATCTCGTGCTACAATATTTATCAATCAAATACTCCTACTATATTTCTTCATTCTTCGTAATCTTGATGTTGGTAGGCCTCTATACCCTTAAAGAGCCTTTGATGG
>OGXE01000210.1_pt1 | contig 50067 bp, 50 predicted proteins | sample 1576181 | NCBI WGS metagenome assembly OGXE01 (sample SAMEA3541478, study PRJEB24748) | human gut metagenome | biome: human gut; feature: human-associated habitat; material: faeces | place: China | collected 2012 | reverse complement strand
TGCATTTATCCATTTCGGGGTACTCCTTTTAGAATAGTATTTTTACGAGATAAATCATATTTATGATGGAAGCTTATTCACCTAAAGATAACATAACATGGATTTTATGTACACGTCAACAGATTGATAAAAAAAGGGGTGCGGGCTATTTGCCCGCACCTTTAAAGGTGAGTCGGTTTCCTTTTCGATGATTTCCGGACTATCAGTCCATCTGCATCGGCTTAGCCTTCTCAACGAAGCGGTGAAGCATGGCGGCGATCTCAGCGCGGGTCGCCGTACCCTGTGGATCAAGCAGATTTTCGGATTTTCCCTTTATCAATCCGTTGCCGACTGCCCATTGCATTACCATTTTTGCGTAATCCGTAATCTTGTCCGCGTCCTCAAACTTGTCAAGATTTTCCGTGACGGTCAGCTTGTAGCCCTTGTAGTCCGCGTAGCGGTAGAAGATGGCGGTAAGCTGTTCGCGGGTGATGGGATCGTCCGGGCCGAATTTGTCCTTGCTGTAGCCTGCAAAGATGCCATTCTCTGTCGTCCATGTGATTGCGTCGGCGTACCACCTTCCGGCTTCCACATCGGTAAAGCTGTTTTCGCCCTTCGGCGCGAGACTGCCCTCCATGCGCCAGAGAATGGTTGCCATCATGCCGCGTGTCACCGTCCCGTGCGGACTGAACAGGGTCTTGCTCGTGCCGAGCATCAGACCATTTTTGTAAACGAACATCGCATCGTTGTAGAACCAGTCCTTTTCGGAAACATCAGTAAAGGGGTTTACGACTATGTCCGGATTTTCATCCGCGCGCCAGCCTGCGTATACGGTCATATTCTTCGTAAGAGAAACCTCGGAAACCTGATTTGTCAGGTTGTGGTCGCTGTACCAGCCGATAAAGGTATACCCATGCCGAGTCGGAACGTATTTTGTCAGGCTGATGCGGGTGTTGTTTTCTTCCCGCATGTCGGTTATAGCACTGCCGCCATTGGTTTCAAAGTGCAGCGTGTAATAGGTGACGGACGGTTTGCGGCTGCCGCCACCGCCGCCACTGCCGCTACTGCCGCCGGCAAACTTCGCCGTCAGCTTGGTTACATCCGCCGAGACGCTTTCGCTGGGCGCGTAAAGGTTTCCGTCACTGCCAAGCCACTTAAAGTAATTTTCGGTATTTCCGTCCGGGCGGGTCAGACCATCGGACGCAGGCGCGGTAAAGCTCTCGCCATTTTTCACGATGATTTGAATATCCTCAGCGCTACCGCCCAGCGTGCCGCCGCCAAGGGCAAGGGTAACGGCCTTCAGTCCGCCAGAACCCAGTGTGTCAGGGTTCAGGACTTCAAGGACAGGGCGGAAACCGACGCTCGGGCTGGAGTATGTAGCATATTTGTCGTTCCAGTAGCGGGTCGAAAAGTACCCGCGAACCGCACGGTACTCACTCCAAAAGTTCGTAGTATCCTGCCCCCGCGAATACACATTATTCCAGGTTTTGATATATCCGTCGTTCTTGTTCAGTATCTTATCCCATTCGTTGCTTAGGGGTGTGCCGCGTTGGAAATCGTCTAAACCCGTACAGCCACTTCCCGCAGACGGTGTGCGCAGGGTATAGTCCACGCCGCCGACGGCATAGTCCTTGCCGAAAATCAGACCTGCGGTATTCAGGTCATCCCAGCTTACCGTATGTGTTACATTGTAGTCCGCAATGAATAGGCTGTGGGGATATTTATTCTTCTGAGCATACTCCTCGGTGGTTTCCATTTCCGATGTGAGCCTGTAAGCGTTGACCGTACCCACATAGGTAAACGGCACATAGTGCAGGGTGCTGTCCGGCAGATTGCTGTTTACCGTTCCGGGTATGTTCATTGTCGAAAGGTCAAAATAGTATCTGCCACCTGAGGCGAGGGTAAACTGCTCGTCAGGCTGACTTTCCACCGTCAGCGTGACATCCGCAAAAGCACTTGCAAGGTCGGTCTTGCAGTCACCGTTATACTGTTCATTGAAGACCTTCATGGTATAGTCGCCCGGTGCAATGTCAGACGGGATTTTGATTTCAACCGTTCCGCTTTCGGCAGTAGGCTGTGCAACTCTGCCGTAATACTGTGCGCCGTTGTTATCCGCAATGATGACAGAGATATATTCATTTTTCCCTATGGTCGCTCCGCTGTAATTCAGCGTAACGGTATCGTCGGGGGCGGCATCGGCAGTTTTTTCCGTTACGGCAAAACTGCGGCTACTATCTAAAAATGTCAATTTCCATTCACTTCCGCTGTATTCGGAAACTTCGGTCAATCCTCCGTCAGGCTTTCCGCCCACAGCGGCAGATGCAAAAAGGACAGAGTTCAGATTTAAGTTAAAAGCAGGACGAACAGTCCGATGATTATTTTTCTTGCGGACAGAGACCCCAGAGTATTGGACAGAACCATCACTACTCACGATGGCGACATAAAAAGTCTTGGAGCCAGGGGAGCGCAGCCACCAACTGCTTGTCACCCAATTCGGATGTGCAGGCTCCAAGGCACGCAGATCGTTGTTTACCGCAGACGCTTCCGCTGTGGAAAGCGGCCAGAATACAGCGTTATCCACCTGCCCTCCCGCTACACAGTCGGTATTTTCTCCATTGTAACTTCCGCTTGTAAGCGCCCGTTTCTTTACGGCAGCATTTTCTTCTGTCGTCAGCTTTTCCGCAAGCGCATCTATCGCGGTTTTCAAATTACTCGGTGCGTATTCGTTGTATAATATGATATCGGCAAATGGTATAACTCCCATAGCGCCTGCCGCAAGCATGGTAATATCCCCCTGTGCGCTTGCAACACCGCTTCCGTCATAGCCGATAACTCGCCATGCAGCGGGATTATTATCATGGTTTTGCCCGAAATACACAGTCGGTGCGGTCGCTGTGTTTACATTTTTATTCAGTACCTCTGTGCCAAGCTGTATCGCAGCAGAGCCCTCTGCCCCAACCTCCTCGGCAAACACGCTTATCGGCGTAAGGCAGAGCATCATGCATAAAGTCAGCAGGATACTAAGTATTCGTTTTTTCATTTTTCGCCACCTCCGTTATATAAATTTAATCAAGAGCAGTTATTGTAATAGTACCTCTGAAGCCACCGAGATAAGTATTGTATGCCGAATTTTCAAACCACAACTGCAATGTAATGTCTTTATTTGACGCATCATACATTCTGTTGAAATTAAAGGAATGTTGATCATTGGTTTGCGGTATTTTTGCCCCGTCCCTTTTTATTCGTGTAAGCTCCCTGCACAGATCGTCATCATAACCGTCCGTCATCTGAATAGAGTAATTGCCGCTTTTGTTAGATTCGTTTGAACCAACTTCGAGAGAACCGCTTAAGCAGACATTGTAAATATGTCCTTTTTTGAGTGTAATATTATTCCTGTAGGATGAATAGGATGAAATCAAGCCGCCCTTGTTTATTTTTTCGTAGACAGAAATATTGACACGACTGTTATTCAGTACTGTCCTCGGAGGAGCGTCTGCCTCTCCGTAAAAATATCCCGAACAGCTGCCGTTCTGACCTGCATCACCCTTGTCGCCTTTATCTCCCTTGTCACCCTTTTCGCCTTTTTCGCCGGTGTCTCCTTTGTCTCCTTTTTCTCCGTCAACTCCTGTGGCTTTCACTCCCGTATCGGTCGTTCCAATCCACCAGTTGCCGTTTTCACCGATGAACGGAGTGTTGCCGTCTTTGCCGTCAGTGCCGTTTTGTCCGTTTGTTCCGTCCTTACCATCGGCACCGTCCTTACCGTCAACACCGTTCTTACCGTCCGCACCGTCCTTGCCGTCAACACCGTCTTTACCGTCTGCGCCGTCAAGACCTTTCAAAATTGAAAGATCGTAAAGGTTAAGCCATATTTCATCGCCGACATAACGCCACTGCAGATTGTTTTCATTCACACGGAACTCAGGTGTTTTTCCGTTTGTTCCGTCTTTACCGTTCTGTCCGGCATCTCCTTTATCTCCCTTGTCGCCTTTTTCGCCGTCAACACCTGCGGCTTTTACACCTATGTCGGTCACTCCGAGCCACCAGTTGCCGTTTTCACCGATGAACGGTGTATCACCGTTTTTGCCGTCAATACCATCGACACCGTTCTTTCCGTCGATTCCGTCTTTTCCGTCAAGACCTTTCAAATTTGAAAGGTCGTAAAGATTTAACCATATTTCATCGCTGACATAACGCCATTGAAGATTGTTTTCATTTACACGGAACTCCGGTGTTTTTCCGTTTGCTCCGTCTTTACCGTTCTGCCCTGCAGGTCCCTTTATATCGGAAATGGCAACAAGGTTTTGCCAATTTTCTCCTTCATAGCGCCACTGTATATATTCTGTTGTTCTTTGTACCTCTATGTTTTTGCCGTCAATGCCGTTTTTACCGTCAGTACCGTTTATTCCGTCAAGACCGTTCTTTCCGTCAGTACCGTCTTTTCCGTCAAGACCGTTTTTTCCGTCAGTACCGTCTTTGCCGTCAAGACCGTTTTTGCCGTCAGTACCGTTTTTACCGTCAGTACCGTTTTTACCGTCAGCACCGTTTTTACCGTCGGTACCGTTTATTCCGTTCTTACCGTCGGCTCCGTCCTCGCCGTTTTCTCCGACAGCACCTCTGAGCGTATCAAGAGCTACAAGATCGTGCCATTCCTCTTCGGCGGTATCTCTCCATTGGATTGCTGTGCCGTTGTTTCGCACCTCCAGCAACAGGGTTTTGCTGTTTTCCGCCTTGCTGCATACGGCAGCGAATGCAATGCAAAGTACGATGCAAAGCACAAGACAGAGTGCGGTGGTAATACAGTATATTCGTTTTTTCATTTATCATTGCCTCCTTTCAAATATTGTGAACGGTATTTATCAGTAAACAGGGCAACACCCTGTTTTAAGACCTCCATTTGGGTTTTTAAATAATATTCATCCTCAAACATAGCATAGTGTACACAGGCACGAACAAATATAAAAATCAGCGGTGTAATCACCGTGTACGGAATGCCGATTTTCGGCTCAAGTCGCTTTGCATACTCGGTATAGCGCTCATTTACCCCCTCAAAAAATTTCTTGCCGTGCTCAATATATTTCGGATGGGTATAGACCTGATACATCAGCCGATATTTCTTGCCGTGCTTCTTTGCGGTCCAATACGGAACCTCTTTCACGAATCGAACAACATCCTTCGGGTCGGTGGGAGCTTTTTCCATAAAATCATCCTCGACTTTTTCCATACAGTATGCAGTTGATTCAATAATCAGTTCATCAACACTGTTGAAATAGGAATACAGATTTCCCGTTGTACAGCCACACGCTGCCGCCAAAGCCTTGATGCCCGTACCGGTCAATCCGTTTTCAGCATAGCATTCAAAGCATTTTTCCATTATTTCCCTCTTACGCTCGTTGTGCTGTTCCTCTGTTGTTCTCATAATGTTCGCTTCCTTTTGATAACTAATCGATTAATTAATTATAGTATAACACAGAGCTACGGCAATTTCAACAATTAATTAAGAAAAAATCGCAAAATATTAAATTTTTGTCGCATCTGTAGGGAACTTTACTGCTATAGCAGTACCCTTTTCCGAACTTTCTTCCACACGAACCTTACCATTGTGCAGTGCAACGATTTCCCACACCAAAGAAAGTCCCAATCCCACGCCGCCGTATTCTCTGCTTCGGGATTTATCCACACGAAAGAAGGGCTGAAAAATACTTTCTCTGTATTGTTCGGGGATGCCGTAGCCGGTATCCGCAACCGTAATAACAAGCTGATTGTCTTTGTGCGTTACGGTAATATTCACTGTACCGTCAAAACGGTTGTAGCGTATAGCGTTTTCGGTCAGATTGTATAACAAACGGTAAATCAGCGTGTCACTGCCTGTCATAACAGCATCGCCCGTGCTTTCAAGTGTAACATTGTTCTTCTCTGCAAGTGGTGCAAGGTCAGTGAAAATCTCTTCTACCATAGGACCTATCTCTATGCGGTCGGAACACGATACTGTCCGCAGCTCGCTCATTTCCAACAGGGTTTTTGTCATTTGTGTCATTCGTTCGGTCTGCTCACGCAACAATCGGAGAAACTCCGCCGTTTCAGGCAATGCCTCGGGATGCTCTGCCGAAAAAAGTTCAAGCTGTGCCAGCATAAGCGAAAGCGGCGTACGCAACTCGTGCGCGGCATTTCCCGTGAACTGTCGTTGAGCGGTAAATCCCTCATCAAGACGGTCAAGCATCCGATTGAACGACTTGACAAACTGTCTCAGTTCAGGCAGAACCTCTTCGGTTATCTTCATATCCGTCAAATTGTTAGGTTGAACCTTTTCAACCCGATCGGTAAAAGTACGCAGAGGCTTCAGCGCATGCCCGCTTAAAAAATACGCAAGCACACCGCCTAACAATGTTGCCGCCGCCGTAATATACCAATTGGTAGCGATAAAAGATTCCTGTGCTCCGTTAATTACAATAGTCAATTCACGATCAAGCTTTTCGTGTTCGGGATCGAAAAAGTCAGGTTCTCCTTTGTCCGTATCACCGTAACCTGTAACATAAGAGCCTATGGAATCCATATAATGGCTGCCGGAATAGCCGATAAGAACATTCATAAAAATGCAAGTGGCTCCGATAAGAAGTGCTGTCATCAGAGTTATGCGCCATTGCAAGGATAGCTTTTTCATACTTTTTCTTCCTCCATAACATATCCTTCACCAATGCGATTGCGAATCGGGTCATAGCCGAGTGCCGCACGCAGTTTCTTTCGTAATGCAGAAATATGTACTCTTATTGAATTGCTGAAATTGTCAACACTGTTATCCCAAACATGGTCGAGCAGTTCTTCCTGACTGACGGGGCGACCTTGATTAAGAAGTAAATATTCAAGTATTCCGATTTCTTTTCGTGTAAGCGACAGCTCCTGACCGTCAGCAACGGCAACACGGGCTTTGGTGTCAAAAGCAACCTTTCCACAGTTCAAAACAACATTGTTTTGTGTAAACCGCCGGCGAGTCAGACTGCGTATTCTTGCCTCAAGCTCCTCCAAATGAAAAGGCTTTGTCAGGTAATCGTTTGCTCCGGCATCCAGTCCCTCCACCTTGTCGGCAACCTCACAGCGTGCCGAAAGAATTAACACTCCGGTATCTTTGTCGGTTTGTCGCAGAGTTCGCAGTACCGTCATCCCGTCTGCACCGGGTAAATTAAGATCAAGTAAAACAAGATCGTACTTTTCTATTCCGAGCAACTCATTTGCTTTGTTTCCGTCATAACAAAAATCAACGCTGTATGCCAATCTTTTAAGGCTGCGAACAATTGTCTCGCACAGCGCACGCTCATCTTCAATTACTAAAATACGCATAGAAACTCTCCTTGTTGTGTTTTCATATTTCTTTGATAATTTAATTATATCATTATATCGCTCATACATAAAGTTTTTGTTAAGTTTTCGTTCTTAACAGGGATTTTACATCCTCTGTGTTACAATGGGAGCACAAAAGAAAGGAGTGACCGAATTGACTCGAAAGAAAAAAGCCGTATTTCAGATCGTACTGATTATCTGCGGAATTACGATGCTGTGTTACGGAGCTCTGCGCGGAGAGGCAGAAACCGTGTTAAGCAAGGCAATCCGGCTGTGTTTGGAGTGTGTGGGAATTGGATAACAAAGAACCGAAGAAAAAAAGAGGCGGTGTATCGCAGTTCCTCTCACGCTTTCGATGGCTGATTCAAGCAGGAGCAACTTTGCTGAGTAATATTCATCTGCCGAATTTTTTTAAGGGCGGAATTTATCAAGGCAAAGGAAAGGCTGTTTGTGTGCCCGGACTGAATTGCTATTCCTGCCCGGCGGCATCGGGAGCCTGCCCAATCGGCTCGTTTCAGGCAGTGGTGGGTTCGTCAAAATTCAGTTTTTCATATTATATCACAGGATTCCTCATATTGATAGGGGTTCTGCTCGGGCGGTTTATCTGCGGTTTTTTGTGTCCGTTCGGATGGCTTCAGGAACTGTTACATAAGGTGCCGACAAAAAAGCTTCCCACTAAAAAGCTGAAACCGCTGACATACATAAAATATGCAGTTTTGCTTTTTGCTGTATGTTTACTGCCGATGCTCATTACAAACGATGCGGATATGGGAGATCCTTTTTTCTGTAAGTATCTTTGTCCTCAAGGGGTACTCGAGGGGGCAATCCCTCTTTCCGCTGTCGATTCGGGAATCCGTGCCGCACTTGGTACGCTCTTTTCGTGGAAGCTGGGCATATTGATCGCAGTAATCGTACTGAGTGTGCTTTTCTACAGACCGTTCTGTAAGTGGCTGTGTCCTCTCGGTGCATTTTATGCATTGCTTAACAAGGTGTCACTTTTCGGAATGAAAGTAGACAAACACAAGTGCATTTCCTGTGGAAAATGTGCCAAAGCATGCAAGATGGATGTAGATGTAACCAAAACTCCCAACCATACCGAATGCATACGCTGCGGTAAGTGTATCCGTGCCTGTCCTGTCGAGGCGGTCAGCTTTTGCTACGGCTTTGGCAAAGGAAAAGAAAATGATTGTCCCGCTAAAAAAGCGGAAACAGCAAAACAAAAAATTGAAACAGAAATTAAAACAGAAATTAAAACAGGAATTGAAACAGAAAAGGAGTAAACACTATGAAAACGACTAAAATTTTAAGCTTACTGACTGCCCTGATGATGTTGTTAAGCTTTGCCGCCTGTGGCACAGCCAAAGGCAATACGACGAATACTACTGCAAATAAGAAAAGCGAAACGGCTATGCTGACAGCTGTGAATCCGAAAACAAAAGACGAGGCCGCCGACCTGCATCAAAAACTGATGGCACAGGAAAATGCTATTCTTTCCGAAAACAGCAAGCTTTGGGAAAAGGTATTTGCTTCAGCCGATAAAGGTATGGCGATGAATGAGGACGGCAAAAACTACGGCGATTTTCTTCTGAAAACAATTGACGGTATCAAGGATCAGTTCAGTGCTGATGAGTTGAAACTGCTTAATAAAGGCGCCGAAGAGATTAAGGAAATTGAAGGAAAGCTGACGCTTTTGGAACAAAAATTTCCCGGATGCGGAGAAAAACCGTCTGATGGAGATATGAGCGTTCCGGCGGAAAACGGTAAGCCCATCGAAAAGGATGATCTGAAGAAATTCCCGACATTTGACGGCAAGGATCTTGACGGAAACGAAGTTAAGAGCAGTACGCTTTTTGCAAAAAATACCGTTACTGTAGTAAACTTCTGGTTTACCACCTGCAATCCCTGCGTGGAAGAACTTGCCGACCTGGAAGCTCTGAATAAACAGCTTGCAAAAAAAGGCGGAGCAGTAGTAGGAATCAATTCATTTACACTTGACGGTGACAAAACGGCTATCTCTGACGCAAAGAATATTCTGGCAAAAAAGGGTGTGACCTACAAAAACATTTGGTTTGATTCAAAAAGTAAAGCCGGAGAATTCACATCCGGATTGTACTCCTACCCCACAACTTATGTTGTCGATAAAAACGGTAATATTGTGGGAGAGCCGATTGTCGGTGCAATAACCTCTGAAAAGCAGTCTGAAAAGCTGCAAAAGTTGATTGATCAGGCAATTGCAAACAGCAAGAACTGATGTGTGCCCTGTCCCGACAAAGTATCAATAATGCATATTTTCAGGTTCTGTAAATTTTATATATAGATTCCAACAAATATGCCAATAATTAAGCCCATATAATTTTTCGTACAACAAAACCTCCTGCAACGGATTTTACTCTGTGCAGGAGGTTTATTCTTATTTCGATATTTTGTATTTCATCATTATATCTCTATAAAAATTTTACATAGCTGTAAAGCTGTTTATCATCACAATAAATTTGTATTCTGTTCAAGCATTAAAAAGGAGGCTCTTTCGAGCCTCCTTTCAGCAGTTGTTCTACCCTATTTTTGTTACTGTCAAAATGCAAATATCAAAACTGCCGATCTGTTATTTTACTTTTCATATTTGACTATATCAAAAAGAATTCAAACGAAATCAATAATGTGTATGGTGATATCATGGCTGATGAGATTAATACACAAAGAAATTTTTTTGGTCAATTCGGTTTTTACGAATACTATTGACGAAAAAATCACAATGTCGGCAACAAAAGGCTTTGCTGTAATAACTGCTCATATTAAATTCTTATTGAATGTATTAGATTGATTTTTAGTGATTAAGTGTGTATAATGTATATTGGGAGGTATCTATGGGAAAACAAAATTATTTTTTCAGCGGAATTACGGACATACTGATTCTTGCCATTTTGTGTGAGCAAGACAGTTATGTGTATGAGATTGTAAAATTCATAAAAGAAAAATCAAACGGATGCCTGTCCATATCTCAGAACACCGTTTACGCAGTCACCTACAAGCTTGTTAACGAAGGAAAAATCAGCGAATATTCAAAGCTTGTCGGCAAAAAGCGCACACGAATTTATTATCATATTGAGGACGAAGGTCGGGCATATTATGAAAACCTTTTGGAGAGTTTTCATAATGCATACAGCGGTGTAGAGAGCATTTTAAATATTTTAAAAGAGGACAAGGGCAATGAACAATAACGGGGATTTCCTATGTTGTCAAGAAAATAAGGACAGGCAAACACATCAAAAGACTTATTGCGGTTGTACTTATTCTTGCACTCATATCAACTGTTACATACTGCATTGTTTTGCATGAAGACCATCAGATTACAAAAAGATAGGAAGCTGTTATAGCCGAAGATGTAATCGAATAGTATAAATTCCGTTCGGATTTTTTTAAAATTTACAGACCGATTTCAAATTTGATTTTGAAGTCGGTCTTTTTGTATATACGCTTTTTACGCAATGAAAATACATATTCTGATTGTATTGTATCAATAGACATTGTAAAAAGCAATACTTATTAATATTTTCTTTATCTAAAAGTCATATGTTCATATCTGCCAATGCTTGAATAACCATACGCAAACATAGCAAACAATATAAATACTGACCAAAATTTCAAAAATTTTATAGCCGTACCATATTTCGATGTTGTGTACATTTTGTTTAAGTCATCTAAATAAGCAACTAATTATTAATTAGAATAGATACAAGATCAAGGTCGCTAAACGAATCGGCTACGGTTACCGTGATGATGACTTCTTTTTTACCTTGATTCGCTATCTTTCTATTCCTTCTGTCCGTTCACCATCCCACAAAAAATCGTGATGAACCGAAAACGATGGCTTTTTCTATGCTTAAATTTCATTATATTATGTACGGTCAATAAATCATACCGATGATAATATCGTTAATAATGTTGCTTACAAAACTAATTTTAAGAATCGGAATAAACAACAAATACGGTACATTGCACAATGAAACAATGTGAAGTAATTTGCTTTTCTGTTTTTCGGGAACATTCAGATTTTTATATACAACGGTCTGATTAAACAGATATATAAATGCGTAGGCTGTGAGAATTTCAAAAAATGCAACGATTATTCCGCTGTAATGTCCTGAACCAGTTATCGTCAGATTTCCGAGAAAGCCAAACAAAATACTGTCCGCAATTTTCTTGAAAATATTATCAAAATTAGATACGCATAAGCACATCACCGTCCATATGAGTGAAAACAGAAAAAATGAAATCAATATGCCAAGCTCGGAAAACACGCTTGCTTTTAATATAAATCGTTTTTTATCGGTAAATTTTCGCACTTTGACTGCATATATGGCAGAGTTTGTTATAAGCAAGCGAATAAAGCTTACTGCCAACAATGCAATGAAAAAAAGTATCAAATACAGCATTTCCATACAATCACCTCAAATTGCTTATAACGCATTACTTTTCTTTTGTAACTTCATCCAGACCGATAAAGTACATACCTTTTCTTTTAGATTTTTCAAGATGAATCTTTTCGGAATCAACAAGCAAATCTGTGTATGGGTTATTGTCAGTTTCGACAAAACAGAATATTCTGAATTTGCCGAAAGTTACGGTTTTGTCGGCTTTATGTGCAGAATCGGAATATGCGAGAATATCTGTTTCACGATTTGGTACTGCCACAAAAAGAACATGTTCGCCTGTCTTTTTATCTCTGATTTTGTAACTTCTAATAAATGTGTAATCTTTTGAAAATGAACCGTTGTTAATTTCAATTTATTCATACACATCAAAATCAGCATTCCTGTTAATCATAGAAACCCTACCGTTTCGCTTTGTATAAACTGCCGGTGTGATTATTTTCGTTTCCTCATCAATCATTAAAACAAATTTGCTGTTTGGTAAATCTATTAAGGTATCATAGACAAAATGTTTAATAGTAGTAAATCTCTTTTTAGAAATTGATACTTCCGATTTAATAGATTTATAATAAAGTGAATTAATAAACTCTTTTAACAAGAAACACAAAAGTAAATACAATCCATACGGGATAAGAAATGTAAAATCTAAAAGAGAACCATTAACATGATTAACACTTACGCTAAAAGCAATAACTTCCATATAATCACAACCTACCATTCAGCATACAACTTTCAAAAGAATTATCTTTATTGAGCAACAACACATTTTCGGCAAAATGTAATAACAAACCCGTTTCGGTCGTTATTGGAAATGAACAACCGTAGTTCTTGTTATCGTCTTTTTGAAAACCGAATTTCAGCACGAACTTATAGTGTCCGAGATTATCGTATTCAGCAAGCCCTATTGAGAAAAATGACTCCGCAGACAAATCAGTATCGCCTATTTCCCAGTAAAATTCACTATGGTGCTTATCAATCAAATTTTTGATTGATTCCGACAAAGCAATTATGTTTTCTTTTGTGACATATACTTTTGTTTCAGCACTAATATTTTTGGCTAATGCCTTTACGATAATTTGATAAAAATCAGCATCTTCCCATATTTTTTCAAATAACAAATTATTCATTTTTCCATATCACTTGTTCATTAAGCTTGAAAGTATTTTTTCATACTTTGCATTGATTGTAATTTGCGTTGCGGTATTGAATACAAACGAAGTTACTCCGTCATCACAACCGTAATCATCTATCTGTCTGACGGTGCAAATTCCGTTTTCCAGCGACAACGGTAATCCCGTGATATTCTCATTACCGCTGTGCAGCAGTTCTATACTGACTACGAAGTTTTTAATGATTGCGGATTTTATTGCAGAATCAAATACAGCGTTACTGTCAATTTCAACGCTGTCTTCAAAAGTATCAGTTTCAATCAGTTTCTCCATTTTTTGATTATACTTTGAATCATACTCGATTCTGAAGAAATCAGATACCATTTTTACAATTACACCGTCACACGTTCCGTCTGTATTGTACATTTGAATTGCAACCTCATCTTCGTTAAGTGCAATAATCTTGCCGTAAATAAACTTGTCACATTCATCATCTGTATAAAAACTGCAATTTTTATTGCTTTGAAAAGCTTTTAATAATTCCGAATACATCGTATCACCTCATGTATTTTTCAGCTTTGTTTGATTTATCTTTATATTGTCTTTCATTTTATCTGTTTCAATTTTCAGTACATTGACATTGTCAGATAAAATTGCATTTTTAAGATTTTTAAAATATGATATGTCTGTTTCATATTCCCTGATTCTGTCATAATTGACCGGTGCGGAATTTTTTAAATCATTCATATCGTCATTTAGCATTTTCAGATGCTTTTCAATTTCATTTTCTGCCGAGTTATATTCTTTCAAATACAAATAAATATAAATGAAGTCTAATCCCAAAAAATTATAGGTTTCTCCTATCTCCTCTTTACCTGAACAAACGGATTTATCATATATCAGATATTTATCAAGATATTCAGAAATAGATTTTGCACTAAAAAATGACTCATATAATTCACTGTATTTTGAAAACATTCTGCTAATACAATTTGTAACATCTGATTTATCGGTTGCATCGGCAATATATTCCTCACCTGACAAACGGCTTAATGAAAAATCATCATCTCCGTCACATATACACTTTGTATCAATTTCAAATATTAACGGAGCAAAACTATGAATAACATCAAATTGCAGTTCGTCATAATTTTTATCATAATGATATAACAGATACACTCTCGCAAAGATATCATTATAGAGTTTGACAAAAGAATTTTTATTTTCCGTATATCCCTGTTTTATCAAAAACGAACCGTATTGTTGTGTAAACAAGTCTTTAAGATATTTCTTCATAATAGCACCTCACGGTTAATATTCTACAACATACCAATCCTTTGCAATTGATTTACATAAATATTCTTCTGAGTCAATGTATGGGGATTTGTTTTTGCAATAAATCAAATCTATGTCCTGAGCAATGTATGAAAACGACACTTCTCCGCTTTCTGATTCAATTACATCAAAATCATATTTATCGAAGAGTTCATACGCTAAATCGGCAATTTTGCTTTTCTCGTTATCAGTTAATTCTGAATCAGTCTGATAGTAAAGCGTGTCTTTATAAAAATACTTTTCAGACTTGATTACAAAACTACCGTGAGATATGTTTTCAATATTGTACTTATCTATAAGTTTTGCCATTTCATTGAAATCAGCTTTATCGGCTGAATAGATTTTGGTAAGATAGTTCGTGTCATAGTCTTTTCGTCTGACGTCATCTATTACAGGAAACAATATTGAATAAATTCCGCCAAAAATAAATATAGCCATGATAACCACAAACGCAATAGTTTCTGCCAAAAACAACTTGTGCTTTTTAAAACCTATATAATCTATATTTTTCATACAAGCACCCCGCTAATTGTAAGGACAGAAAAAGCAATTGAAACCATTATCGAAATTACTGTAATTAGAGTTACAATTTTTTTGCTTAAATTTGGACTGTCGGGCAGAATCATTGCAAGTTGTGCAAGATAAATATTTAACGGAACAGCTATGAAACCTATAAGTGCAGTAGATGTAAACGCAAAAAGAACGCTCATTACTATGTAAAAGTAAACAGTGTCTTTAAGCTTCTTGTATATATAAACAGGGATACTTGCTATTTCTGCAACAATAAAAAGGATAAAGCCGATTATTGCAAAGTAGTATGCAGTAGACCAATATGTAAATAAAAACAATCTGTCTATTGAATCAAACAAATTTATGATGTAATAGTATTTATTCATAAGAAATTTCTTTCCGAAAAGATAAATAATCAGTCGGTTGATACGATTGATATGTGATTAAATTTACTGTAATCAATTCCTGTGCTTTTCAAATTATCAAATTTAGAATATTTGAAATTGTTATTGCAATCGACCATAATAATGGTATCATTGTTTAACAACTCCATTATAACATAATCATTTGAAGAATAACAATCTTTAATTTTATCAGCAAGAAGTTCTTTTGACCCGTTCAGAACATCCTCACCTTCTATCATTCCGCTTGAGTCAACCATATTTTTATCAATGACTTTAACACAATCCTTTTCGCCATCAGCAAGGTTGTGCCAAACAAGAAGCGTATCGTTTATTTTGACCGCATATCCATCACGGTTAACCGAAAAATGTTCTCCTACTTTAAGATTTTTATAAGATTCATAATCATCAATCGAAGCATTGCAGGCGGATAATAAACAAAGGATACATAAAGTACTCACTATTGTACAAACAACTTTTTTAAACATAAAAACACTCATTATCATTTTCAATATATTTCAGTATCTTTTTGACAACACTAAAAATTTTCTTCATAATATTTTAAAAATTAATCAGCCTGTTTGTTTGGATTTGCTGATTTTATGTATTTTGTAATACTGCAATTGCCGTACCAAACCGAGATATATTTTTATTACGGATAAAAAAGCTCTTTAGGCAACAAAAATGTGTAAGGTGCGGTTACTATTGCCATTGTAAGAGATGCAATTATTTTCTGCTTTTTAGAAAGTCCTTTATTGTTAAATGACACACGATAATTAAAAGCAAAAATAAAAATACTGCTAAACAGAATACCGCTGACAATAAACAAAACTCCGTAGATGCTGTCATAACAGGAATGGTTGGTTGCAAGATATATTCCCGAAAGAATTTGTTTTCCGATATCGTTGCCCTCGTAATATTCCGCACCTGATCCAATAGATATTGCCATTAGATACAGCACACCTAAAAAATCAGAAAGAAATCCAAACAGAAATACGGGAATTATTGATTTCTTATACAATTGCCAAGTGAATTTCTTGTAAATAAAAATTGAAATTATTAAGAGAACTATTGAATCTATTACGAAATTCCCTAAGGCTGATACAATCCAAAGAGTGGGAACAAAGAAGAACAGCATAAACGGCGGCAAAATCATATTGTATAATTTAACATCTTTTTTCATAATATCACCTTCTTAATGATTATTTTCAGTTCACTATATACCAATTCGGTTTATGATAACAAATCAGCTTATTGCAAGCTGATCAATTAAGTAACCTTTCACCCATAAATTAGCCATTCCTCGAGGCAAAATGTAGTTAATTGTGTAACAATACAAGAAATTCTTTGTTGCAAGCATTTCGTCACAGTCGCATTTGTCAGCAATTTTAACAGGTTTATTAGAGCCGACTTCGAGTTTCCATATACCGTTATAAGGGCTTTCAACCGTTTTGCATATTATCGCCGATTCTGTTTTCTCGGATATGTAGTAAACACAATCGTTATTGGATGTAATAAATTTAACATCGGGATGCTGAATTGTCGGATAATTTACATCTTTATCAAGACATACATTGTTTACGGTTTGGGTTTCATCGCAAAAGAAATAGAAAGTATCTTTGCATACCGTTACATAGCGAATTCCGTTTACATAATTTGCATTTTTACTTTTGAGCAATTTGCAGGATTTCAGGTCATATTTTTTGAAAATATACTGCTTTACTACTTTGAAGCTGTAACCGTATTCATCTGTTTCATCCTCAAAAATACGCTCCGCAATATAGAGATTGCCATCTGAAATATTTATATAATAAATCTGATTGTCAAACTTAATATCTCCTATATTTTCAAGAGTATCAGAGTTTTTCAATATTACGGAATCATTCTTTGTGTAAGCAATAACTTCATTGTTACAAACAAAACTTCGGCAATCGGTGTCTATGATTTTTCGTGTGTTTGTTGTTGTATCAAGACAGCAGAGCTTATTGCCATTAATATAGAATAAATTATCGTTAATCAGAGAACCGTTTGAAGGCAAATTTACGGTTGAATTGTTTTTTGAATCATAAGCCGTAACCTTAGTTTTTCTGTAATCTGCCGCTGCAAGCGTTCCGTCATTATAGGACAGGTAACTGTTGTTAAAATATGAATCCGTGTCGGAATCGTAAACCATATTAAATGAAGGATTATAAAAGAAAAGCAAATATGCAGATACAATGCATGCAACTGTCAATACGGATATTAAAACGAAAGTACATTTCTTTTTCATAAGTAATCCTCCTCTGAAAAAATTACTGTTTCAGCTGCTTATAAAAACGCTTTCAAAGCGTTCTTTTGCATCAGTGATTTTACTTTTTGCAATTATAAAGAAAACCAAATTTATAATCAAAATAAATACAATTGAAATGATCATTGCAAGGCACAAATTTGCAAGACTAAAGTATGTAATCAAACCAAATAATACTCCCGCCAAAGAAAATAAAACAGCCAAAAAGTAATATATTTTGTTTGATTGCAAAGTCAAATTTACTTTAAGGTTTTCGTCAAGCTGTTTTGTTTGAATTTTTATTAATGGAGCTAATATGCCCTCACGGGAAAGTAGTGATGTAGATGTAACTTTTAAATCAGTAATATTATTAGGGTTATCACAGTAAAATTCATATCCATTATCGTATGAAGAAGAACTGCAATTAAAAGCAGTATGCTTTTTGAGTTTATCGTAAAATTCAGTTTCGGAAATCTTAATAATATATTCAAATGATTTTTTCATACTTCTCCCTCATTTTCAATCAAAGGCATTTTTTGACAACACAAGTTCTGAGTTATCTGTAACTTCTTTCAATACAGGCAGAATTTTATTGTAGTCCTCTGCGTATATAAAAAGTTCGGAATGGCAGGTCGGTTGCAAAATGACCTTACTGTTCGGAAGATACAAATCTATACAAGCAAGATACCTGAAGTTATTTTCTACGATACAGTCTATAATCAAATCATCTTCGGAACATTTGAGTGCGTAGCTTTTATTCTTTTTTATATAACTTCTGAGATTGTTATAGCAATCATAGCTTTTCTTATCCGACCAACTTTCAAACAGACATTCTTTTTGCGAAAATTTATTACCGATTACGATATAATCGTTTAAAGCGGAAACTATCTTTTTAATTGCGTCACTGAATAAATTTGCGACACGGTAAAAATCCGCCTTATCTGATAACGAGGCGTCATTATCAAAACCACCGTCCCAGTATTTTTTATATGTAATGTAATAAATTTCTTTCTGTTTGTAAATTTTTCTTTTAAATTTAATTTTATCTTCGCTGATTTTTAGCATTTTACAATATCCTTCCGAACAATAGTGCTTACATAGGAATTATAAACTTACTTTACCTCTTTGCAGTTTTATTATACTATTTTAAAACAATATTTGTCAAGATTTGTATTAGTTATTTTAATACATTAATCTCGATTTTTTAAATAAAAATCGGGGAACAGAAATTATTTTATCTGTTCCCCGAATGTGTTTTATAAAATATTAAATTCAGTAAATTATTCTTTTACAATGTTTTCAAATGTGTGCCAACCGAGAACTGCACATTTTACACGGGCAGGCATATGAGAAATGTCAGACAATGCTCCGCCCTCCTCAAGCTCTTCAATTTCTTCGTCAGTTGCTTTGCCTTGAATCATTTTAAGAAAAATATCTTTCAGATGTTCGGCTTCATCAACTGTTTTGCCGATGATCAAATCAAGCATAATATCGGCTGACGCCTGGGAAATTGCACAGCCGTCACCTGTAAACGAACCGTCTGTAATCACACCGTCTTTGATATTAAGATTAAGCACAATGTCATCACCGCAGCTTGGATTCACACCCTCAAGGCTTGCCGTTACCGTATCAAGCGGATGTTTGTGCATTGGATGAAGATTGTGATCGGTCAGGATTTCATTGTAAAAACTTCTGTTATTTTCCATATCCCATTCTCCTTCTGACAGATGACACGCTGTTCAAAAACGCATCAATGTCATCTTTCGTATTGTAGAAATAAATGCTTGCCCTTGTTGTTGACGGAACGCCTAAAAATTCCATCAAAGGCTGTGCGCAATGGTGTCCTGCACGGACTGCAATACCATCAGCGTCAAGAATACTGCTGACATCATGCGGATGAACTCCGTCAATTGTAAAGCTGATAATTCCGCAATGCTCATTCGGGTTGTTGCTTCCCTGAATATTGATGTTAGGAATTTTCATAAGTCCGTCAAAGGCTCTTTTGGTAAGCTCTTCTTCAATACCGCCGATTGTATCAAAACCAATATTTTGAATATATTCAATTGCGGTTTTCAGCCCCCATGCGCCTGCCGCATTTACCGTCCCTGCCTCGAATTTGTGCGGTAAATCGGAATAGATAACCTTGTCCCTTGTAACGGAATCAATCATCTCACCGCCCGTTAAAAACGGCGGCATTTTTTCAAGAAGGCTTTCTCTGCCGTATAATACACCAATTCCGAAGGGTGACATAAGTTTATGACCGGAAAATGCAAGAAAATCTACATCAAGCGACTGAACATCAACGGGAATGTGCGGAACGCTCTGTGATGCGTCAAGCACAACAACTGCACCGCATTCCTTTGCAAGCTCTGTGATACGCTTTATTGGAGTTTTGCAACCGAGTACATTTGATATGTGAGTTACTGCCACAAGCCTTGTACGCTCCGAAAAAGCCTGTTTCAGCTGTTCTTCGGTAATTGTGCCGTCAGGGTTGCATTCAATGTACTTTACCGCTGCGCCCGTTTTTTCTGCAACAGCTCTCCATGGCAACTGGTTGCTGTGGTGTTCCATTACAGTGACAAGAATTTCGTCACCTTTTTTTAGGAAATTCATTCCGTAGCTGTAGGCAACAAGATTGAGGCTTTCGGTTGCATTGCGTGTAAATATTATTTCACGCTCCGACATTGCATTAATGAACTTTCTGACTGTTTCACGGGATTGCTCATAACACTCGGTTGCTTTGAAACCCAAATCATAAAGTCCACGCAGAGGATTTGCATTGCATTTTTTGTAGAACTCCATTTCCGAATTTATAACTGATTCAGGCCTTTGAGCAGTTGCGGCACTGTCGAGATAGACTACAGGATTTTCTCGCAAAAGAGGAAAATCTTCCTTAAAGTTTTTCATTTGCATAGCCTGTAACCTCCTCCAGACAGGATTTTGCAAGCGTTTCAAGCTCCTCATCACCGATTTTTGAGCATAAAGCGTCAAGCTTTGCACGAGCCATAAGGTTACAAGCCTCTTCTTCGTCAAGACCTCTGCTTGCAAGATAGAAAAGCACATCATCGGACGGTCTGCCGATTGACGCACCGTGGTTGCCCTCAACATCCTCTTCCGCACAAAGAATGAGCGGTACGGTCTGATTGATTACATCTTCGCCTAAAATTAGAACATCTTCGTTCTCGTCACCTTTTGCACCCGATGAGCCAAGTGGGAAGTCAATTGTACCACGGAATAATTTATGAGCTTTATCTCTCAAGACACCTCCGGCATTCATTGAGCTGACGGTCTTTTTGCCGATATGCTCGGCAACATAGTTCATATCAAGCAACTGCTCGTCCTTGCAATAGTAGCCGACATTGAGGTCAAGATTGCTCTGCCTGCCCAAAAGCGTTGTCTTTGTGCCTGTATAGGTTTCATTTCCGCCGATAAAAAGCTGTAATATCTCTGCGGCTGCATTATCTTCACATTCTGCACCGACATCGTTTATAAAGCGGAAATTTTGCGAAAGGAGATTAAGCTGTACGAGTCTGATTTTTGCGCCTTTTTCAGCTTTAAATTTCGTTCTTACGGCACAAATACCGTTTGCATTCCACGCTGACTGCATTGTCATAAACACGGTAAGCTCTGTGTTTTCGGGAGCGTAAAGTTCTACATCTGCAAAAGCGTTTTCACCGTTTTTGCAATTAAAAAACAGCTTTTCGCTTTTTGTTTTACCAGCCGATATTCTGATTTTTTCAGACTGTGATATTTTTGAGATTTCGTCAATCTCCTCGCCCATACCTGTCTGAATATTTACAAATGAATCCCAAATTTCCGAATCGGAATTATTTGTATATTTTTCGATTATTTCTTTTTGAACAGGAATACTGTTCCAACCGTCAACGGGAATATTTCGGATTTTTGCCCGATTCACTCCCAATCGGTTCCAAGTGGGTGACGGAAGAAAGTTCACTGTTAAGTCTTTATTATCAACCATAATGTCCTCCTTATCCGATACTGCCCTTCATCTCAAGCTGAATGAGATTGTTCATTTCAACCGCATATTCAAGCGGAAGTTCCTTTGACACATTGTCTGCAAATCCGCTGACTATCATCGCCTTTGCATCCTCTTCACTAAGACCTCTTGACATAAGGTAGAATACAGCCTCATCGCTGATTCTGCCTATTTTCGCCTCGTGACCGATATCTGCGTGCGGAGTTCTGATATTCATTGCAGGAATAGTATCTGAGCGTGACTTTGAATCAAGCATAAGTGACTGACATGAAACGGCAGATTTTGCATTTTCGGCAGATTTGTTTACAACAACGGAGCTTCTGAATGTGCTGATACCGCCGTCTTTTGAAATTGACCTTGTGTTCATAAACGAAGATGTTTCTTTGCCGATATGAACTACTTTTGCGCCTGTATCAAGGTTCTGTCCCTTGCCTGCAAATGTAATGCCAGTAAATTCCATTCTTGAACGGTCGCCTTTTAAAATTGTCATCGGATAAAGATACGACACATGAGAACCGAATGAACCCGATACCCATTCCATAGTACCGCCATCTTCAACAAGCGCTCTTTTGGTGTTAAGGTTGTACATATTTTTTGACCAGTTTTCAATTGTTGAATATCTGAGCCTTGCATTTTTCTTTACAAAAAGCTCAACGCATCCTGCGTGAAGATTCGCTATGTTATATTTCGGAGCAGAACAACCCTCTATAAAATGCAGGTCTGCACCCTCGTCAACGATAATGAGCGTGTGTTCAAACTGACCTGCGCCGGGTGCGTTAAGTCTGAAATATGACTGCAACGGAATTTCTACCGATACTCCCGGCGGAACATACACAAACGAACCTCCTGACCATACTGCACCGTGAAGTGCGGCAAATTTGTGGTCATTCGGACGGACAAGTTTCATAAAATATTTTTTTACCATGTCGGCATATTCGCCCTTTAACGCACTCTCCATATCGGTATATACTACGCCCTGTGAGGCAACCTCTTCACGAACATTGTGGTACACAAGCTCGGAATCATACTGTGCTCCGACACCTGCAAGGGACTTTCTCTCTGCCTGAGGAATACCGAGTCTTTCAAATGTATTCTTGATATCTTCGGGGACTTCCGACCATTTTGCGGTCATCCTTGTGTTAGGACGGACATAGGTTGCAATATTGTCCATATTAAGTCCGTCAATGGGCGGTCCCCAGTTTGGAACTTTGAGTTCATTATAAATTTGAAGTGACTGCAAACGGAAATTCTGCATCCACACGGGATCGTTCTTTTCCTTTGAAATTTTTTCTACAATTGAGGCATCAAGACCTGATTTGATACGGTAGGCATCATTTTCTTCGTCTTTGATATCGTAGACACTTCTGTCAACATCATCGACATATGTTCTTTCTTTCATCCTAATACCTCCGTCAGAACTTTTCTGTATAAAGTTCAAGATACTTCTCAAAACCGTGTTCATTGATTTCATCAATCAACGATGCGTCACCTGTTTTAACTATATGGCCGTTTACCATAATATGGGTATAATCAACTTTGAGAGATTCGAGAATACCTGTGCTGTGTGTGATGATGAGCAATGCACCGTCACGGTTTTTCTGATAATGTTCAACGCCCTTTGAAACTGTGCGAACCGCATCAACATCAAGACCCGAGTCTGTTTCGTCAAGAATTGCAAGCTTTGGATTAAGTAAAAGCATCTGCAAAATTTCTGCTTTTTTCTTTTCACCGCCCGAAAAGCCTACATTTAGATCACGCTCGGAATATGACGGATCCATCTGCAAAAGCTCCATAGCCTCTCTGAGCTCTTTTTTAAAGTCCCAAAGGCGGATTCTTTTGCCACGGTTCTTTTCAAGAGCGTTACGAATAAATGATGAAAGTGAAAGCCCCGGAACTTCAAGAGGACTTTGGAATGAAAGAAAAATTCCGTCCTTTGACCTTTTATCGGGTGTTTCATCGTTAATGTTTTTTCCGTTAAAAAGTATTTCGCCTGAATTAAGCGTATATTTAGGACTGCCCATAAGTGCAAATCCGAGCGTTGACTTGCCTGCACCGTTTGGTCCCATAAGCACATGCGTTTCACCTTTGTTTATACTAAGATTTATATCGTGCAGAATTTCCTTTTCCTCTACACTTACAGTCAAACCGTTTACATCAAGTAATTTGTCTGCCATTTCATAATCCCACCTTGTTATATTATCAACCCACCAAAGGAGTGGATAATTAAAATATAACCTTTTCAACCCATTTTGTCAATGGGTTGGTATTGCATTTTTATCGTTTTTTGTATATAATCAAGGTATATAAGCAAAACAGGCTTACAAAATATGCAAGCCTTGCCAAAAGGGGATAATTTTATGCTGATTTCAAGTAAAGGTCGTTACACGCTGTATGTGCTTGTCGATCTGGCAAAAAACGGGCAGAACAGATATATTCCGCTCAAAGAAATTGCAGAAAGACAGAATATTTCCAAAAAATATATGGAAGGCATACTCAAAACCCTTGTTGACCGCAATCTGCTTGAGGGCGTAAAAGGAAAGGGCGGCGGCTATAAGCTGACCAAAGAACCAAAAGATTATTCACTCGGTGAAATTCTCAGGCTTACGGAGGGCGACCTTGCATCTGTTCCCTGCACTTCAAGAACTCACGAACATTGCAATCATATGGAATCGTGTCCCTCACATCCTATCTGGCAACAGCTTGACAATTTAATCAATAATTACCTTGACAGTGTAACTCTTGCAAATTTACTTAATAATGAATAAAATAAATACGCACAACCTCTTTGCTTTTGTGAAGATAATGTGCTATAATAACGATAGACAGATATAATTTAAGTTATTTTTGCACAAATTAAGCTGTCACTACGAATCTATCAGCAAAAGCAGGTGATTTTATGGCTTTCGATACATTTGACGAGGGTATTAATCCCGGTGGAATGAGAAGCAAAAACGAAATTAAAACCTTGATATGTTATTTGTATAATTCTGTAAAAGAAAATATAGACAAAGGAATTGTCATTCAGGCAATTCTAAAGCAGGGACTTGCCAATTATTTTGAAACAAGTTCCGCCTTTGACGACCTTGTTACAAACGGTAACCTTGTGCCTGCCGATGATGAACACAAAACATATGCGCTCACGGAAAACGGTGTTGAAATTGCAAAACAGCTTGACAGCATTCTTGCGTATTCCATCAAAGAAAAGGCATACGCTTGTGCGGTTAAGCTCCTTGCCGTAAAGAAAAATGAGATTGAAAACAAGGTTGATATTGTAAAAAGTTCAAACGGATTTACTGTTAAATGTTCTGTATCCGGCGGTGATATGGATTTGATGAAGCTTGATGTTTATGCTCCCGAAATGGAACAGGCTCTTATTCTCAAAAAAAATTTTCTTGACAATCCGAAAAAGGCGTACAAAATTATGCTTGCACTCCTGACCAAAGACAAAGAAACCGTTGGTGAGGCTCTTGAGGAACTTTACGGCATTGTATAAAATTTCATACAAACAATTAAGGGGCTGTCGATGTGACCGCCCCTTCTGTGATTATTCAGAAAAAAAGATTAAGACCGAGCATAAGCGTTACTCCGGGTATTCCTCCTATTATTGATACCAAAAGCGATAAAAGGCTTATGGGCAAAGTTACGCCCGTAAAAGCTCCCGTCAGATTGACCGCAAACAATGTTGCCGCTCCCAAAGTCATTGAAAGCAGAGAGCGTTTGAACGGATGCTTGTTTTTGCCGAGAAAGTGCAAAATTGCGAAAGTTATAAATGTTACAAAAATAATCAGACATATTCCCCACCAAGGCATTTTTAACAACTCCATATAAAAAGTAAAACCGCCAGAGGATTGCCCTGACGGTTAATTTTATGCTGATTATTAAGTTAATATGCTTACAGTACACCGAACTTTGAAAGCACATTAAGTGCAATTACAAAAATTACGAATATTGCAGCAAAAACTTTTGTCCAGCGTGAGAGGAACGCATCAATCGAACGAGCCTTATTCTTTGAGAAATAAGAATCGGCAACACCTGTTACAGCACCGATACCCTGCTGATTACCCTCCTGAAGGATAATTACAACGATAATGGCAACAGATACGATTGCGAGCAATACGCCTAAAACAATGCCCCAAATGCTCATTTTTATCTTCCTTTCATTTAATAAATACGAATAAAACAAATTCTGCTTTAATAACTGTTTTATAATACCACATAAACACAGCTTTTTCAAGAGATATTACAAGATTTTTATTAATTTTTTCAAAATCAAATCAGCGAAAGCTGTTCGTCTTTTGAATCATCGTTCACAGGCAACGCACCTCTTGCAGGAAGTGAACTTGTTCTGTAACGCTTTGGATTTGTAAAAGTACCGTCTTTATAGCGTTCTATGCTGAAAAGTCTGTGACCTTTTTTGGGCTTGAGAACGGCAACACCCTGTGTTGAACGGGTTGTTTTGAGAGCGAGTGCACCCGTGTGAACAAGGAGCATATTTCCCGATGACGCCTTGAAGAGTACCTCTTCGTCCTCAGGCATATAGAGAAGTCCGACAAGCGGAGATTTGTCGGAATATGCGCCCGTGAGCTTTTTACGGTTAGTCTTTGTTGCGTAGGATTCAAGCGGAACTTTTGCAGCCTTGCCGTTTTCAAAAGCAAAGAGCAGCATACCCTTGTAATCTTTTGTAACAACCATTTTCACTGCATTTTCGCCCTCATCGAAACCAAGCTTTGCGGCAACATAGTCACCGAGTACGCTTGCCTTTGTCTGTGCAAAATCATTTGCTTTTGCCTTATATACCTGACACTTATCGGTAAAGAACAAGAGGTCGCAGTTGTTTGTAAACTCAAGTTCCTGAATGATTTCATCACCGTCTTTGAGCTTTTGCTCACCGCTCATTCTGAGCGACTGCGGAGTAATCTTCTTGAAATATCCCTCTTTTGTAAAGAAAAGATTAACAGGATAATCGGGAATCTCGACTGTCTCTTCCTCATACCTTGCAACATCGTCATAGATTATGATACTCTTTCTCGGCTGACCGTATTTTTCGGCGATTGATTTGAGTTCCTTGACAATGATTGTCTTGATTCTTGCCTTGCTTTTTAAAATTTCGTCAAGTTCGGCAATCTCTTTTTCAAGGTCTTCAAGGTCTTTTGTACGCTTTAAAATGTATTCACGGTTAAGATGACGAAGTTTTATTTCGGCAACATATTCAGCCTGTATTTCGTCAATTCCGAATCCAATCATAAGGTTTGGCACAACCTCGGATTCTTCATCGGTTTCACGGACAATCTTTACCGCCTTGTCAATATCGAGAAGAATTTTTTCAAGACCTCTTAAAAGATGAAGCTTGTCAGCTTTTTTGTTGCGGTCAAAATATGTTCTTCTTCTGACGCACTCAATTCTGAAAGCAATCCATTCTTCAAGCAACGCCTTTACACCGAGAACTCTCGGAACACCTGCAATAAGCACATTGAAGTTGCAGGCATAGGAATCTTCGAGTGTTGTAAAGCGGTAAAGCTTTGTCATAAGCTTGTCGGCATCAATGCCACGCTTGAGGTCAATTGTAATTTTAAGTCCGTCAATACCTGTTTCGTCACGAATATCGGAAATTTCCTTGACTTTACCCTGTTTTACAAGGTCGATTACCTTTTCAATGATAACCTCACAAGTTGTTGTAGCCGGGATTGAAAGTATATCTATACAGTTTGCAGACTTGTCATAGACATACTTTGCACGGAGTTTGATGCTTCCTCTGCCGGTTTCATAGACTTGATTGATGACATTTTCATCATAGATAATCTGACAACCGCCTGTAAAATCAGGAGCCGGCAGAGTTGACTTTATATCATGGTCGGGATCACGGATAAGTGCCGCTGTTGTTTCGCAGATTTCACGCAGATTGAATGAACAGATATTTGACGCCATACCAACGGCAATACCTGTGTTTGCGTTTACAAGCACAGACGGAAATGCAACCGGCAAAAGTGACGGTTCTTTCATTGTGTTATCGTAGTTATCTACAAAATCTACGGTATCTTTGTCTATATCACGAAACAGCTCGTTGCAGATTGCGTCAAGCTTTGCCTCAGTATAACGGGATGCCGCCCACGCCATGTCACGGCTGTAGAATTTACCGAAATTACCTTTTGAATCTACATACGGATGCAAAAGTGCCTCATAGCCCCTTGAAAGACGAACCATTGTGTCATAAATTGCAGAGTCGCCGTGAGGATTGAGCTTCATTGTTGCACCGACAATGTTTGCCGATTTTGTTCTTCCGCCGTTCAGAAGTCCCATTTTGTACATCATATATAGGAGCTTTCTGTGCGACGGCTTGAACCCGTCGATTTCGGGAATTGCACGGGAGAGAATTACGCTCATTGCATACGGCATATAGTTCTCTCTGATAGTGGAAACGATTGGCTGTTCCACTACTTCACCCGCACCGTTGATTACACCGTGAGTTTTTGACGGTGAAGTTCTGCGGGGGGTCTTTGAAGATTTTTTCGCCATTTATTTCCACCTCCAATCAGCTTACATCAAGCTGGTCAATATATTCGTTGCCGTGTTCTACTATATAATCTTTTCTTCCCTGAAGATTGTCACCGAGAAGAACATCAAAAATTTCCGCTGTCTGTTCTGCATCGGCAGGAAGAACCTTGATAAGTCTGCGTGACTCGGGGTTCATTGTGGTAAGGTTCATCATATCGGGTTCGTTTTCGCCAAGACCTTTTGAACGCTGAATTGTGAATTTCTCCTTGCCGAGCTGTTCAATGAACTTATCCTTTTCAACCTCATCGTATGCAAAATAAACATCGTTTTTGGATGTAATTTCATAAAGAGGCGATTCGGCAATAAACACCTTGCCTTCTTCAATGAGTGTAGGTGTAAGTCTGTAAAGCATGGTAAGCAAAAGAGTTCTGATCTGGAAGCCGTCAACATCGGCATCGGTGCAGAGAATAATTTTGCTCCAGCGAAGTGCGTTCATATCAAAGCTTGAAAGATTCTTATTTGCTTTTGACTTAACCTCAACACCGCAACCGAGAACCTTGAGCAAATCGGTAATGATTTCGCTCTTAAAAATCTTATCGTAGTCGGCTTTCAAGCAGTTAAGTATTTTACCTCTGATTGGCATAATTGCCTGAAAATCGGGGTTTCTTGCCTGTTTACAGGCACCGAGAGCAGAGTCACCCTCTACTATGAACAGTTCACGCTGTTCCGTGTCTTTACTTCTGCAATCGACAAATTTTGCAACACGGTTTGTTATGTCGAGATTGCCCGAAAGTTTCTTCTTTATATTAAGTCGTGTTTTCTCAGCATTTTCACGGCTGCGCTTATTGATAAGCACCTGTTCGCAGATTTTTTCTGCCTCAAGCGGATTTTCAATAAAATAGACTTCAAGACTTTGACGGAGAAATGCAGTCATAGCGTCCTGAATACCCTTGTTTGTAACCGCCTTTTTGGTCTGGTTTTCATATGATGAAACACTTGAAAAAGACGAAATAACGCACACAAGGCTGTCCTCAACATCGTCATACTTGATTTTGCTTTCGGTTTTGTTATATTTATTATTCTGTTTTAAGTAGCTGTCAATCTGGTAAACAAAGGCATTCCGCACCGCCTTATCGGGAGCACCGCCGTGTTCAAGCCAGCTTGAGTTGTGGTAGTATTCGGTGAGATGCACTTTATTTGAAAATGCAACCGAGATATCCATTTTGCACTTATATTCGGGCTTATCGTCACGGTCACGGGTTTTAACCTCGGTTTCCCAGTGCTGAATTGAGCTGAGTCCGTTTTCACCGACTACCTCGGCAACATGGTCAACAATACCGTTTACATAGTTATAGCTTGTTGTATCAAAGCTTTTGCCGTTTTGATTGCGGAAAACAAATTCAATTCCTGCGTTGACAATAGCCTGTCTTTTCATTATGTCAAGAAAATATTCGGGCTGAATGTCGATATCCGTAAAGACTTCGAGGTCGGGTTTCCAATGAATTTTTGTACCCGTATCCTTTTTGCTGTACGGCTCTTTTTTGAGCTTGCCGACAATCTCGCCTTTTTCAAAACGAAGAGTGTATCGGTAGCCGTCACGGCGGATATCAACATCCATATACTCGGAGCTGTACTGGGTTGAACAAAGACCGAGGCCGTTCATACCAAGGGAAAATTCGTAGCTTTCACCCTCGTTGTTATTATACTTACCGCCGGCATAGAGTTCGCAGAAAACCAGCTCCCAGTTGTAGCGCTTTTCGTTTTCGTTGTAGTCAACGGGAATTCCTCTGCCGTGATCTTCAACCTCAATTGAGCCGTCGGAATAGCGTGTAACTGTGATTTTTTTACCGTAACCCTCTCTCGCCTCGTCTATTGAGTTTGAAAGAATCTCAAACACGGAGTGCTGACAACCATCAATACCGTCCGAACCGAAAATTACGGCAGGACGCTTACGGACACGGTCGGCACCCTTTAGCGTTGTGATACTGGTATTATCATAATCGGTGGTTTTCTTTCTTGGCATTTTACTCTTCCTTTATCATTTTTCACCACGCAGTTTTTTGATTTTGTCACGCAGATATGCGGCGTGTTCAAATTCAAGCAACTTTGCGGCAGCTTTCATTTCCTTTGTCAGTTTTTCTATCAACTGTTGTTTTTGTGCCTTTGAAAGCTTTTTTGTATTTTTAAATTCACTGTCATCGTGAGTAGAAATTTCAAGTATATCGCTGACCTTTTTGACAATAGTCTTTGGAACGATGCCGTGTTCAACATTATATTTATTCTGAATTTCACGGCGGCGCTGTGTTTCGGTTATTGCAACCTTCATTGACGGTGTTACGCTGTCGGCATACATAATAACCGTACCCTCGCTGTTTCGTGCGGCTCTGCCGGCAATCTGAATAAGCGAACGGGTTGAACGGAGAAATCCCTCTTTGTCGGCATCAAGTACGGCAACAAGAGAAACCTCGGGAATATCAAGTCCTTCACGCAGAAGGTTAATTCCGACAAGAACATCAAATTCTCCGAGTCTTAAATCACGGACAATCTCCATTCTTTCAACGGTGTCAATGTCATGGTGCATATAACGAACCCTGATACCCAGCTTTTCAAGATATGCGGTAAGGTCTTCCGCCATTTTCTTGGTAAGGGTTGTGACAAGTGTTCTTTGATTTTTGGCTGTACGGATATTGATTTCAGACACAAGGTCGTCAAGCTGACCTTCGGTAGGTCTTACCGAAATTTCAGGATCAAGAAGTCCTGTAGGTCTGATAATCTGCTCTGCAACAACAGCCGATTTTTCAAGCTCAAAATCGCCCGGCGTTGCGCTTACATAAACAGCCTGATTTATTTTTGAATAGAATTCGTCAAAGTTGAGCGGACGGTTATCAAGTGCAGACGGAAGTCTGAAACCGTAGTCAATAAGGCTCTTTTTTCTTGCATAGTCACCCGCAAACATTCCCCGTACCTGTGGAAGCGTTACATGGGACTCATCGACAAAGAGCAGAAAATCATCGGGGAAATAGCTTAAAAGCGTGTACGGCGATGAGCCTGGCGCTCTGCCCGACATTATTCTTGAATAGTTCTCGATACCCGTACAAAATCCGATTTCCTGCAACATTTCCATATCGTACCTTGTACGCTGTTCAAGTCGTTGTGCCTCAAGGAGCTTTCCGTTTTCACGAAAATATGCAAGTCTTTCCTCAAGCTCCCTGTCAATTTCCGCAAGAGCCTTTTTCATCTTATCTCCCGACACAATGTAGTGTGACGCAGGATAGATTGCGGCATGTTTCAGAACAGCTTTGAGTTCACCCGTAAGCGGATTGATTTCGGAAATTCTGTCAATTTCATCTCCGAAAAATTCGACGCGGATTATAGAATCGTTTGATGCGGCAGGGAAAATTTCAACCACATCACCACGAACCCTGAATTTATTACGGGTAAAGCTTACATCATTGCGTTCATACTGCAGTTCAACAAGCTTTTTTACAAGCTCATCACGGGACTTTTCCATTCCGGGACGAAGTGAGATTACCATATTACGGTAGTCAATAGGATCGCCCAGGCTGTATATGCAAGAAACCGAGGCAACAATAATTACATCTCGTCTTTCGGAAAGTGCAAGCGTTGCGCTGTGGCGGAGTTTATCAATCTCGTCATTGATTGAACTGTCTTTTTCAATATAAGTATCCGTCTGTGCAACATATGCCTCAGGCTGATAGTAATCGTAGTATGACACAAAATATTCAACCGCATTTTCCGGAAAGAACTCTTTGAACTCACTGCAAAGCTGAGCCGCAAGAGTTTTGTTGTGTGCAAGCACAAGTGTCGGTCTTTGAACCTTTTGAATAACATTTGCCATTGTAAAAGTTTTACCCGAACCCGTTACACCGAGGAGCGTCTGTTCACGGTTGCCTGCATTTATACTGTTTACAAGCTTTTCGATTGTCTGCGGCTGGTCGCCTGTCGGCTGATATTTTGAATGAAGTTTAAATTCCATAATACACATCACATTCCAAATACGGATTTTTTTATTATGTTTCCTGTTACAAGGCTCTTTATTACAAAAGTCCTGTAACAGAAAACATATCCGAACAAAATTTCGATTTTAATTATAGAACAGATGTTTTAAATTGTCAAATGTTTCTTTTAAAGAACATTATTACTTTTCATAATAGAAGATGTTCCCCGCAAGCCTGCTTTCACGGAGAGAAACATAATCATCATCGGTTATTATGAAATGGTCGATAAGCTCAACTCCGACAGTTGCAAGCGTACTCTTCAAAACTATTGTTGTGTCAAGGTCGCTTCCCGAAGGCAGAGCCGTTCCGCTGGGATGATTATGTGCTATAAACGCAGTTTTGGCATTGTGACGAAGTGACAAATCAACAATTTTTCTGACGGGCATATCGGATGAATTGAGTGAACCTTTTGAAATTATATCAAAATAAATCATCTTACCCTTTGCATCACCGAGCATGAGAGCGACACATTCGTTTGTTCGACCGATAAATTTTGCTTTAAATATTTTACCGAGATTTTCATAGTCGATGATATTATCATGTGACATCTTTGATTCGGTATAAAGCCTTGCCATTTCGGGCAACATTTTGAGCAATGCGGCGGCATTTTCAGACAGACCGAATTCCTTCATAAGCTCGTCAATCGGAGCATCACACACTCCGCCGACAGTGATATAACGGTCAAGCAGACGATGTGCAAGAGGATTTGTGTCCTTTCTCGGAATAGCATAGTAAAGGAACATTTCAAGAGCCTCGTGCGTTTCAAACACATCAAAGCCGTTTTCTATGAACTTTTTACGCATTCTTTCACGATGACCGCTGTGTTCGTTATCGGTTGTCCGTGCCATATTATCCCCACCGCAAAATAAGTTTTTTCAAACTTTGGGGGCGGATAAAACCGCCCCGACTGATTAATATTAATAATTAAAAGCTGTTATTCCTTTACGCCGTACTGCTCATAGTAAGCGTCAATAGCGGCTTTGAGCTTGTCGTCAATAATAACCTTGCCCTTGTATTCCTTGTTGTAAAGGTGTTCAACAACCTCTGCCATTGTTACGATTGCAGTTGTTTTAAGGCCGTACTTTTCTTCAATCTCGGAAAGTGCGCTCTTTGTACCCTTGCCACGCTCCATACGGTCAACGGAAACAACAAGACCGATTGGGTTTACATCGCCCTGAGCCTTGATAATCGGGAGAGTTTCTTCAATTGAAGTGCCTGCTGTTGTAACATCTTCGATGATAACAACCCTGTCACCGTCATTGATAGGACTGCCGAGAAGAATACCCTTGTCGCCGTGATCCTTAACTTCTTTTCTGTTTGAGCAATAACGGATATCCTGACCGTATTTTTCGCTGATTGCGATAGTTGCGGCAACAGAAAGCGGAATGCCCTTGTATGCAGGTCCGAAAAGAACATCAAAATCAAGACCGAACTTGTTGTTGACAGCCTCTGCATAATACTGACCGAGACGGCGGAGCTGAGCGCCTGTTCTGTAGAAACCTGTGTTTACGAAGAAAGGAGTTTTTCTTCCGCTCTTTGTAACAAAATCGCCAAATTTAAGGACCTGACAATCAACCATAAATTCAATGAATTCCTTTTTGTAAGCTTCCATCAATAAAACCTCCGATACAAAATAGCTTTCGGACAAACATCTGTAATATCCGACAGTTTTACATAATTCAACATTGTAAATTTTACCACAATATCTCGTTTTTGTAAATGACAGTTACACAGCTGTAATCAATCGTAATGTTATGTTAAAACAGAAAAAGACTTCGCAACAGAGTACGAAGTCTTTTTTGATATAACTTTAATTACCACTGAGAACAAATCTCCCAGTTATCCAAAGATGTTGCAAAATCGCTTTCATTTTCAACGATTCCACCGGTATAGAAATATACATCTGTATAACCGACAATATATTTTTGTATGGTAGTGCTCTCTTTGACAGTTATGGGAAAGGCATTCCAATTCACTCTTGCTCTCAACTTCTGTGCACAGTTAAAATCAACCTCACCTATTATATATTTTTGAACAAGCGTAGCATCTACTACACTAACAACTCCGTCACCGTTAACATCACCGAGAACAATATTCTGACAGGTCATTGTATTAAAAACTTCCAATAATTCATAGAAACATTCACTTATGTATTTCTGTTGTTTAATAGTATAATCTTTATCTAAAATTCCCTCGCCATACTCTTTAAGTTCAAAATTCGGATTGTTAACACTAAGGGCATTAAAAAGCTTTTCTCTTTTTTCAACAAATGTATTCCAAATTTCGTCAGAGTACCAGTTATTATCGTTTTTCTCATTAACAGCATAATAGCAAGTATAGCCGGCACCACTTGGTCTTATCCACGGATTCTCATAAAAATCCTTTAATTCATCATATTTATTTTGTAATTCTATACTCTCTGTTTCTTCCGATAAAGATAAAATTTCTTCTGCCAACTTATAACTATGGTCATAATAGTAATATGCGTACGGCTTTTTTCCACCGGTAGATGAAATATCCATCTTTACTTTTAACGCATAATTATAAATATACGAATAACTGCGTGACACCGCTGAAACAGAAAAAACGGCGGTGCTTGCAATTAATAATACAGCAAGTAATAAAGCACTTATTTTTTTAATACTCATAATAATCTCCTTTTAAAAAAGCAAAAAAGTAAACTCACGACCATACAATAAATTCGTTGTAAATTTATTGCATTATTTAAGACAGCTATATCTTATTTGATTCTCATAATATCACTTTCAACAATATTTGTCAATAATTACAAGAATAAATTTTTGAACATTAAAAATTTTATTTAGTCAGACAAAATTATACACCGATTCTTTTGCCGCAAGCGACAAAATTACGCTTGACTTTATAGAACACTTGTTCTATAATTGAATAAAAACAAATGTTCGAGGTGATGCGTTGTGAATATTAATTGTGCCGTTGACAAAAGCAAATATAAAAAAGACAGGGTTATTCTTCACAGCGACTGTAACGGATTTTATGCGAGCGTTGAGTGTTTGCATCATCCCGAAATCAGAAACAAACCTGTTGCCGTGAGCGGTGATGCGGAAAATCGGCACGGAATTATTCTTGCTAAAAATGAGATTGCGAAGAAGTATAATATAAAAACAGGCGAGGCAATCTGGCAGGCAAAGCAGAAATGTCCCGACCTCATAACCGTTCCTCCCCACTTTGATTTGTACAAGCGATTTTCAAAAATGGCGAGGAGAATTTACAGTGAATACACCGACAAAATCGAGCCGTTCGGACTTGACGAGGCCTGGCTTGATGTTACCGACAATAAGAATATGAGCGGCAAAGAGATTGCACTCGAAATTAATCGCCGTATAAAGCAGGAGCTCGGAATAACCGTAAGCATCGGAGTCAGCTTTAATAAAATTTTTGCCAAATTCGGAAGTGACTATAAAAAGCCTGACGCTATAACGGAAATTACACGGGAAAATTACAGGGATATTGTGTGGAGCTGTCCTGCAAAAGACCTTTTGTATGTTGGCAGAGCAACGGGCAGAAAACTTGAATCTATCGGCATTTATACGATTGGAGATATCGCAACCGCCGATGTTACGCTGTTGCGGTCATATCTTGGAAAATGGGGCGACCTGATTTACGGTTTTGCAAACGGATACGACTCTTCCCCTGTTGCCCATATGAACGAAAACAGCGAGGTAAAGTCAATCGGTAACTCAACCACAACTCCGAAAGATATGGTAACCTTTAACGATGTAAAACAGGTTATATTCGTTTTGTGTGACAGCGTTTGCAGAAGAATGCGTGAACAGGGATTTATGGCAAAAACGGTTTGCATTACGATTCGTGACAACGAGCTGATGTCATTCAACCGACAGCACACAACGGAAATCCACACAAATCTTACAAAGGATATAACAAATACGGCTATTGAGCTTTTCAAAAAAAGCTATAAAATGGAAAAGCCGCTGAGAAGTATCGGGGTAAGCGTTACGGATTTTATTCACGATGATCAGCCGCACCAGATGAGTCTTTTGCGTGATGAAAAGCGGCTTATTCAGAACGAACAGCTTGACAAAACACTTGACAGATTAAAAAAGCGATTCGGCAATTATGCTGTTCGCCCTGCCGTTTTGCTTGATGACAAGGAGCTTTCGGATTTTAACCCAAAGGAAGATCATACAATTCATCCTGTCGGATATTTATGATAACGATGCATCTTAGGCGAAAAATCAAAGATGTTTCTCTGATTTTAAGGGAGGTAACAAGCTATGAAAAAGTATGTTAAAGTTACTGCCACATTTGATTGTGACGGAGATCTTATTCCCGAATATATTGTGTGGGATGACGGAAGGAGATACCGCATTGACAAAATTTCCGATGTGCGGTATGCGGCATCTCTCAAAGCAGGCGGTGCGGGGATACGCTACACCTGCCATATTCTCGGCAAAGAACGATACCTGTTTTTGGAGGAAAACAGGTGGTTTGTCGATGCAAAACAATAAGCGGAGGATTATATGCATAAGGTCAAAGCAAAGGGAATTTTATCTGCCGCAAACGGCATGAACATTTACAGAGGATGTCAACACGGATGCATTTATTGTGACGCACGCAGTAAATGCTATCAGATGAATCACCGATTTGAAGATATTGAGGTGAAAGAAAATGCCCCGGAATTGCTTGAAAACGCTTTAAAAAGGAAACGCAGAAAATGTATGATTGGTACGGGTGCGATGAGCGATCCGTACATTCCCCTTGAAAAAGAACTGAAACTGACACGAAGATGTCTTGAAATAATCGACAGCTACGGATTCGGTGTAACTGTACAGACAAAATCGACATCTGTTATGAGAGATATTGACCTGTTTACGAAAATAAACGATAAAAGCAAGGCTGTGTTACAGATGACGATTACAACGGCAGACGAAAGCCTTTGCAGAATAATTGAACCTAATGTTTCCGCCACTAAAGAAAGGTTTGAAACACTCAAGGCATTTCATGAAAACGGTATTCCGAGTGTTGTGTGGTTTTCTCCGTTTTTACCGTTTATAAATGATACGAAAGAAAACATTGACGGACTTTTAAAGTATTGCATTGATGCAAAGGTTCGTGGAATAATATGCTTTGGAATAGGGCTTACTCTGCGTGACGGTGACAGAGAATATTTTTACAGCCGGCTTGACAAACACTTTCCGAATATGAAAGAACGATACATTTACACATACGGAAATTCATATCAGCTTACGAGCGGTAACAATAATGTTCTGGTGAACAGGATTTCAGAAGTTTGCAGAAATCACGGAATTATGTTCGGAGTTGAAAATGTGTTTTCGTATTTGCATAAGTTTGAAAGCAAAACCGAACAGCTAAGTCTGTTTGACGGAATATAGAAAAATGAAAAAGATATACGGCAGAAAATTTTACCGTATATCTTTTGTTTTTTAAGTATTCACTGTTTTACAAATGTGATTTCATAGTCGTTATATTTAAGCACAACAGCCGAAACTTTACCGTTCTTTTGTGTGAGTGCGGCGGAAGTATTTGTTCCGTCATCAAATGACAAATTGACTTTGTCCGAAGCTGACACGGTATATTTTCCGCTGTGAGTTCCGTCATCGGGACTTCCGGGCGAAAGCCACAAAGTAAATGTGCCGTCATCGGAAAATGACACAGAGCCCTGATAAGCACTGTAATTTGTGTTGTAAACCTCACTCATTTCGACCTCATCACCGCTCGCATTCTTTGCACCTTCGGGAACCCATGCAGACGAGGTAAGCTCGGCGGTTACGGACGGTGAAAGCACATTAACGGCAACTATTGCCGCAATGATAAATATGCAGGCGGCAATAACCGATGTAACAATTGCTGTTGTTTTCTTTTTCTTATTCTTCTTTTTTACAGCCCTGTTAGCCTCAAATTTTGCATAGTCAGGCTTTTTAACAGATTTTTTACTCATTTAATCACCGATATTTTACTTAAAGGATACAATAATTCCGCCGTAGTTTACAGTAATTTCAGCAGGAACATCACCATTCCATTTGGTTACGGCAGCAATAACATTTTTATCGTTGGAATATGTTATTACAACGGAGTCGCCCTCAACAATGTACGCACCCGAATTTGCCGAGGCACTTGTGATTCCGTCAATGAATGTTCCGTCCTCATTAAAAGTAAATCCGCCGCCTGAATAAGCAGAGCCGAAAAGATCTCTCAAAGAATATTCTTCAGAAGAATTTTCGTCTTTTGCATAGTACGGAATAAGAGTTGCACTGAATTTTGGCTTTTGCTTCTCTCCGCTGATTGTCGGAACAACAATTTCACTGTCATTTGAAGATGTTTCGGCTGTGTATCCCTGTTCTGTCGGCTCTTGTGAAGCTTCACCCGATTTGGTTGCAGGCTGTGTGGTTTCGGATACAGAGTCGGAAACATTCTGTGTTGAGTTTGTATTATCGGCGGTTGTTGAAGCAGCCACAGTCGGTACCGTTGTTGCCGAATTATTATTTTTACCCGAAAGATTCATAAACAGGATAACCGCACCTGCAATTACTGCAACAAGTACAACAACACAAATAATTATTATCAATGATTTTTTTGAACTTTTAACTGCGTGTTTACCGCTCATTTTGCGTTCTTCCTTTCTTCAGCCTCTTTTTTAAGCTTTAAAAGATAACTTCTTTTCATCATTTTTCCGTTATAGAAAATAAATTCATCACCGTCAGCCGATTCATCAATTTCAAGATCCGAATAATCTTCTGTAACAGGCTCTTCATCATCACGGAACTGACCTTTGCGTCTGTTCTCCATTTTCTTATCAATTGTTTTGCTCTTTGAATCCCTGTCAACAATCATTGAATACATATTCTTATAAACTGCAGAATTGATTATAAAAGATAGAATTGACGGAACAATGAACAATGCAAGAACAATTGTGAAAATGATGAGCAGTACCGGAGTAAAACTGCACATAAGCACTGTTGCACAAACGAGAAATAAAATAAGAATTCCGAAAACTGCAAACAGATTGTGTTTAAGCTCACCGACTGTCATAAGTGCGCTGTTTTTGTAAATATCCTTCATCTTGATATCAAAAGTAACCGTCATAGGCGGAACATAGAAGAACATAAACAGAAAGAAAATTGCAATTAAAATACAAATAACAAGCGGAACATAAAACATTCCGTTCTTTGAACCGAGTCCGAGATAAAGAACAATTGAGTAGTAGCTGATAAAAACAGCGGCATACATCACAACGCCGTGTATGAGGAATCTGAGCAGATTTTCCTTTATTCCGCCGATGAAATTTGAGAAAACATCAACATTTTCCTCTCCCCTTACCATATGGGAAGTAACCTGAGTTACGCCGGCATAAAACGGAAAAAGCGGAATTATCGTAAGAAAATATATAAACATTGAATTAATACCCGTAAGGGTATTAATCAAAAAGAAAATTCCGAATATTACGGCAAACGGCAATGCAAAAAGCACATTCGTTAGCAAAAGTCGTGGTAAATTGTGAAACAATGACGAGAAAAATCCTGTCAATGCTACAGCGTTCTTTTCCGATGCCATAGCGCCCTCCAAAATTAAAAATTGAACGCTCCCGAAAACAAGCACCACAAAGCCGTGTCCAGCAAGGTTGAACAAAAGGTCATTATGAGTGCTGAAACAGATCGGGAACAAAAATCAATCACCTCATTTTTCAAAGAATTTGTTTGATGAGAATGACCGATTAAGCTGAAAAACATCTGTTTTGAAATTTCAAAAGCATATGCCGACAGCTTTACAAGTGCCAGACAGAACAAAAATGTTCCCGGCAACACAACAAGCAGATAAAAACCTGCTCCTTTAAGTGAATATGTAATAATAAGATATGCTGCAGTAAGTCCTGTTCCAAAGCCTTTAAATGCTGAAACAAACGGCAAAAACGGTATTCCCCACGGTGCAAGTCCCAAGAGGAATACAACCGCGAGAAATATAAAATCAGATGCAAAGCAGGCACAAAATGTGCTGACGGCATTCTGACCGAGCCTTGCATCAAGATTTGTAGTAAACAGAAAATCAAGGGAATCAAGCATTTGCTTATCGGCTTTTGATGCATAAATTGAACCGAAAACAAGTCCGGTAAGAAAAGCCGAAACAAAGATAAGCACCACGGAATATCGCCTTATAAAAAATCTGACATCAGACGGTGAAATTCCCTTTGATCTGCGAAAAAGATAACGCTTTTTAAAAGAAAATACAATGCTTTTCATAAAATACATTCCTCTCATTGGTTGTCCGTTAAAATATATGAGGAATGTATTCATTTTATGTTAAGGCAAAATTATTTGCCAAGCTCCTCTGCCCTCTTTGTACAAGCGTCCATGCCGTCAAGAACAGCCTCATAGAAGCCGTGTTCTTTAAGCTTATCCATAGCGGCAATTGTTGTGCCTCCCTTTGAGCAAACCCTGTCTATGAGTGTTTCAACAGGCTCACCGCTGTCACGGAGCATTGCTGCCGAACCCTCAAGAGTTGCACAGACAAGGTTCATGGCCTTGTCATAGTCTATTCCGCAATTCTTTGCGTAATCAGCCATAGCCTTTGCAAAAAGATAAATATAAGCAGGGCTGCTGCCGTTTACCGCAATTATTTCATTCATATGGCTTTCGTCAATATATTCGCAAACACCGCTGCCTGCAAACATATTGTAAACGATTGTTTTGTCATCATCGCTGATATTCTCAGACGGACAAAGGGCTGTTGCACCCTTTTTGAGCAAGAGAGGCGTATTAGGCATAACCCTTACAACAGGGCAGTCACACTCAAGACCTTTTCTTACATATGCAATAGATATGCCTGCGGCAATTGATACTACGGTTTTGGCTGTTGTAATGCTGTTTTTGAGGGACTCAAGAACTTCGGGATAATTCTGCGGCTTGACTGCAAGAACAACAATTGAGCTGTTCTTTGCAATTTCATCGGCAGATGTCATTACATTTGCACCCATATTTTTCATAGCGGCACACTTTTCTTCGCTTACATCAAAAACATTGATAAAATCGGCCTTGCCGTCGTTTTGTGCCATAAGTCCTTTTATAATGGCTGTTGCCATATTGCCTGCACCTATGAAACCTATTTTTTTCATTTTAAGACCTTCTTTGCAAAAATTAATATCAGATACCAAAACTTGGGTTTGAATAACATGAGAAACGGAAGTTGTGGTAATTGTGCTGACCGTCACGGTCATAATCGCCGTAGAGGAAGATTTCCGCCTCGTCAACCCTTCTGTACAAAAGTCCCCAATAGCAAGAACCTGCCGCATGGTGGTACTGCAAAAGTGCATCAATAAGGTTCTGCTTATTGACATTATTCAAATCTCTTGAACCGCCCGAAGCAGAAACATAGTCCTTGTGGATGTATCCTGTTGTGCCGTTTGAAAGCTTAACTTTGTACCAGTTTGTGTTATAACGCTTGCCGTCAACAAATTTAAGTTTTGTTCCGTAGTTCATACGGGTAACAACGGAGTAGTTAGTTCCTGCACCTCTTCTGAGGTTTACATCTGAACCTGTAACCGTACCCGAAGCGCCTGCTTTGATAGTACCGCTTGAACCTGTGTTCAAGAGAACAGACTGGAGTTCGGAGTCATTGTAGAACACACCGCTGCCTACATTGTATGCAAAGCACACAAGTGCGTCAAACTGTTGCTGATTGAACTTTATACCGTTGTTTACAAGGTAGGAATTTGTTGTGGTGGTATATCCGCCCTTGTTCACGGTCTGGCAAAGATAAGCATATGCCTGATTTGAAGTTATGTTGTTGTAGAACTGTTCGCCTGAAATTACAACCTTGCCGTAACCGAGTGTAGGATCGGTTGTAATGCTGTCTGCTGTGACTTTTGAGAGAAATCCCTCATAGTTTGCAATAAGCTTGATTACCTCGTCACTCGCTCTGCGCTCGGCACAAGCTGTGGTGGTTTTATTGGTTGTTGAGGTTACAAACACCTCGCCCTCACCGCCGCCTGCCGTGGTGTAATACTTTGATTCGGTTTTAAATTTAGAATATGCCTTAACAGACCATTTTCCTGATTTTGAAAGCTTTTGTGTACCTGTCCAGATATAGGAGTTACCGTCTTTAACCTTATTTTTTGCGGTGACCTTATAAGAGGTTGAGCCGTTTGTAACTACAAAATACACGCCTACCCTGTCTGTGTCGGTAATAGCCTTAAAGCTTACATTTGAATTGAGCGGAGCGGAGTTTGGTGACGCATAGCAGAAACGCACACTCTCCCTCGGCATAACATGAATGAGGCAGGTTGCCGCACCGTATGATGTTGATGCTGTGATTGTTACATAGCCCTTGCCTACCGTATCAACAACACCGTTCTTTACAGTTGCGATCTTTGTATTTGAACTTGACCATGTGACGCCTCTTGTGCTTGATTTCAAAAGCATTGACTTCTGCCACGGAAGATTCACATTACTGTTGGATATATTTACAGATGAGCCGGATTTTACAGTAATTTTGCAGGTTGCAGAATGCGAACCGCTTTTCGCAGTAATTGTTGCAGAGCCTGCTCTCTTGGCTGTTACAATACCACGAGAGTCAACGGTTGCAACACCTGTGTTAGAACTTGACCACGAAACGGTTCCCGATGCAGTAGCTGTAATTGCAAATCTGTTGCCTGTGAAAATTGATTTGCTGGATACAGAAAGTTTAACAGATGAACCTGTTGACGGTTTTGTGGTTGTAGGCTGAGTCGTTGTAGGCTTTGTCTGACCGTTCATCTTAACATAGTCTTTTTTTACATAGCCTGTTTTTGAATTTGATGTAAGCTTAATATTATACCAATCATTGTTATAAAGCTTTGTGCTTACAAAAGTAACCTTTGTATTTACTCTCATACAATCAACAACCGAATAGCTTGTACCGGCACCGCTTCTGAGATTTACATAATCGTCTGTTATATAACCGCTTACGGTTGACGCTGACGCAGTCGGCTGAGTTACAGGTTTGGTTGCCTTTGTTGTAGGTTGGGTTGCCTTCGTTGTAGGTTGGGTTGAACTGTTCATTTTTACATAGTCTTTTTTTATGTAACCTGCTTTAGAAGTTGAAGTAACCTTAACCTTATACCAAGCTGAGTTGTAGAGTGAAGTGCTTACAAAAGTAAGCTTAGTGTTCTTTCTCAGACAATCAACAACAGAATAATTTGTGCCTGCTCCTCTTCTGAGATTTACATAATCATCAGAAACATAACCTGTTACGCTTGATGCCGTTGTCGAAGAACTTACGGCAACATATTCCTTTGTAACATAGCCTGTCTTTGAATTTGATTTAAGCTTGATTTTGTACCACTTTGAGTTATAGAGCTTTCCGTCAACAAAAGTAAATTTTGTGTTCTTTGCCATACAGGTTATAACCGAATAATTCGTACCTGCACCGCTTCTCAGATTTACATACGACGCATTTATATAGCCTGATGCGCCTGCTGATACGCTTGCGGAAACCTCCTCGGTTGATTGAGCCGCATTAGCCGAAAATGCAGTTATTGCGACAGCACCTACCGATACTGCCATAAGAACCACAAGGACTATGCAGACTATGCGGACAAACAATTTTTGCTTTTTCATTTAGGTCCACCTTCTCAAAACTTCTTTGAATTATAATTACTTGTGAAAATTACCGAATATTTTACCTCTTAATCTGCGAACATACTGCATAACAAATACGGTAATTGCATAATCATAGAGCAAAAAGAAAATATTTCCGGCAATCAAAAATGCCCACGGAACATAAAAACCGAAAACGGTAAATTCATCTGTCGGAATTGACAACAGCCATGTTGCAACAAAGAACGAACCGATGGCGGCAACATTAAATACCGCAAACTTAAGTATGTATTGAACTGCCCTGTTTTTGATTTTAAATTCAAAAGCGCCCTTTAAAATCGGATAATAGCCGAAAAGTGCAATAAAATATATAACAGCCTCTTTATCGCCGGCAAGGAGCGTTGAAAGCACGGCAGTTACACAAAACACACCGATTGCCCATCCATAGCCGTATTCAACAACTATGCAGGAAATGAGAATTCCTGCAAGACAAGGCAAAGCGTATGTTCCGATCGGAACGAGAGATGTCATCATCATAAAAACGAGTGAGAGCGCCGCAATAATTCCGCAAACCGCAATACGCATTGTCCCCTTTTTGATACCGTTTTTCTTCATATTAACATCCCATTCTGCAACAATCACACAAGCAGTTTGCACACATCATTCCTGCACAAATATCGCAGAAGGATGAACCTGTTGCGTTAGGATTTGTTTGAGTGTAACCGCCGTAGTTGTATGCCCTCTGGCTCTGCATATTGTTAAGAGCGGCTCGGTATTCCGTGTTGTTGGGGTCCATATTGCACGCAGTTGTGAAATATGAAAAAGCCTGTTCAGACCAACCTCTGCGGTATGCAATCATGCCCTTGAGATAATGCCATTCGGCGGTTCTCATCGACTGTGTTGTGTTTTCAAGAATCTGATCGGCCTGATCAAGAAGTCCTCTCTGAATGTAAATTCTTACATTGTAGAACTGTGAGCTTGAAGAATTTGCGTTATATGACGAACTGCCTGTTGAGCCTGTACCCTTACCCTTCTGACGCATCTGATTAATCATATCGTATGCCTCATTAATCTCCTTCATTTTCTGCTCCGCAACATCCGCAAGAGGACTATCGGTGTAGTTATCGGGATGATATTTTTTAGCAAGGTTTCTGTACGCTGCTTTTACTTCTTCATCGGTAGCTGTTTCAGACACACCGAGAACCTCATATGGATTATTCATTATTGACCTCCGTATCAAGTTTGCTTGTTACTCTGTTTTGTGATGCAGGGAATCCCAAAAGCATCATATTATCTAAAATTCCCTTAAAATCGGTAAAGTTCAAAAGATTGTAGGCATCATATGCCCTTGCAAGTGACTGATTCAGCACCGCTTTTATAAAATCCGATGATTTTACCTCACCTGTTTTCTTGTTTACAAACGGATTAAATCCGTTTGATTTGATATCTTTTTCTATGTCATCTGCGGCATCGACAAGATAAATCCACCTGCCGATATGATAGCCGAATTCATAGAGAACTCTTTTTTGAATTTCATCATGAGCCTCAGCCGACAATACAGCAGCGAGCATTAATGCCGTTGGATGAGCCGACATATCTACAGACGGCTTTTCCGAATGTTCAGCATCATACTGCATTTTCATCATATCAGAAACCGCTTTGTCCATATCGGGATACTTATCTGCCGCCTTTTTCCTCTGATGAGAAAAGAAAGGCTTTATGATTCTGCACAACAGCTTTTTAAAAAATCCGCTGTCCTGAATATCATCAATGATTTTATAATAAACCGATATCATTGAAAATGCGGCAGCCTTTCTGTATGCGTCACCGGAATCTGTTGCAAACTTGCATTTTTTAAGAGGATTACAGGTGCATCTGCCGTCTTTAAAGCCTTTGCATGAACGGTTAAGCGACATTAAAAGCATTGCATAAAATGTGCAGTCATAGCTTAGCGTAAATCTTGTAAACACGGAGTAATCCTTACCCATTTGCCTGCAAAGACCGCAATACACAGCCTTATAAGCCTCGGATTCACGAACAAGCAGTTCGCTCTTTTGAATCTGCAAATAACCAAACACGGATTTTCTCCTTTATACAATAATACATAGTATATTGTACAACAAAACAGAGTTAAAAGCAACAGAATAACGGTATATTCTTTGGATAATCAGCCAAAATGAGCTAATTAACGGGAAATGTTGCAAAAATTTTCTTCTCATATTATAATCATAGTGCAGATGTTCTCTTCTGTTAAGAATTGAATGTCAAAAATTATTTGCAAAACTAAAAAGGAATTTGCATATTATGAATGTTTACGATTTTGATAAAACGATTTACTATGGGGACTCAACAGCCGACTTCTATTTATTCTGCCTTAAAAGGCATAAAAAAATACTCACTCTTGCCCCATCGCTTTTGGGAGCATTTTTAAAATTCTATGTATTCAAAAAAGGTACAAAAACTGATTTTAAAGAAAAAATGTACAGATTTCTTACCTATTGCGATACTGAAAAGGATGTAAATGATTTCTGGAAGGAATACATAGGAAATATAAAACCGTTTTATCTTGAACAAAAGAAAGATGATGATGTAATTATTTCGGCGTCACCCGAATTTTTGCTGAAACCCGTTTGCAAAAGGCTCAAAATAAAAAACCTTATGGCGTCAAAGGTAGATATGCACAGCGGAAAATATTCGGGTGTAAACTGTCACGGCAAGGAAAAGGTAAAACGATTTTATGAGGCTTTTCCTGACGGAAAAATTGACAATTTTTATTCGGACAGTTACAGTGATTCGCCGCTTGCGGAGATTGCAGAAAAAGCTTTTATGGTTGACGGCGACAAGGTTGAAGGTTGGATATTCTTTAAATAATTTTTACGGAACAGAAATCTGTTCCGTATTTTTATTTTTTCGGGTTACCTAAACATTGAGCCGTGTTTGTTTGTGTCCGACAAGTGTTTCAGCGGTTTTACCCGTTGAAATAGAAAAATTGCTCTGTCACTCCGCCCAATGACAGGCCCGGCTGACGGCCTTTTTCCACAGGCGGTACTCATCGTCGCAGTCTGCCTGGGGCCGCTGGGGCAGGAACACCCGCTGGCTGCGCCGCAGGGCCGCCAGCTCCTCCGTATCCCGCCACAGGCCGCAGGCCAATCCCGCCAGCGATGCTGCGCCGAAGGCGGTGGTCTCCACCATGGCGGGGCGATCCACCGGGATCCGCAGCAGGTCTGCCTGCATCTGCATAAGGATGTCCGACACGCTGGCACCGCCGTCGGCCCGCAGGGCCGTGATGTCGCACCCGGCATCCTGCCGCATGGCCAGCATCAGATCCGTCACCTGATAGGCGATGCACTCCAGCACCGCACGGGCGATATGGGCCCGGCCCGTGCCACGGGTGATGCCCAGAATGGCCCCACGGGCGTACATATCCCAATAGGGCGCCCCCATCCCGGTGAAGGCCGGAACCACCACCACGCCGCCGGAGCTTTCCACGGATTCCGCCAGCCGGTCGCACTCCGGGGCGGAGTCCACCAGCCGCAGCTCGTCCCGCAGCCACTGGATGGTGCTGCCGCCGTTAAAGACGCTGCCCTCCAGTGCATAGGTGGTCCTGCCCCCTACGCTCCATGCCACGGAGCTTACCAGTCCCGCCCGGCTGCGGACCGGCTCCGCCCCCACGTTCATCAGGGTAAAGCAGCCGGTGCCGTAGGTATTCTTGGCCTCACCGGGATGGAAGCAGGCCTGCCCGAAGAGAGCTGCCTGCTGATCGCCGGCAGCAGCGCACACCGGCACACCTGCCAGCGTCTCCAAGCCGGGAATCCCCGGCTGCACCGTGCCGTAAACGGCGCTGTTCTCCACCGGCCGGGGCAGCATACAGGCGGGGATCCGCAGCAGACGGCACAGCTCCTCATCCCAGCACAGCCGGTGGATATCAAAGAGCATGGTGCGGGAGGCGTTGGAATAGTCGGTGACGTGCTGCCCCGTCAGCTTCCAGATGAGCCACGTTTCCACCGTGCCGAACAGCAGCTCCCCCCGTTCCGCCCGCTGCCGGGCGCCGGGAACATTATCCAGGATCCAGCGGATCTTGGTACCGGAGAAATAGGCGTCGATGAGCAGTCCCGTGGTGGAGACGATGCGCTCCTCCAGTCCCTGCCGTTTCAGTTCCTCGCACAGCTCCGCCGTCCGGCGGCACTGCCAGACGATGGCGTTGTACACCGGCTGGCCGGTGGCCTTGTCCCAAACGATGGTAGTCTCCCGCTGGTTGGTGACGCCGATGCCGGCGATGCTGCCCTCCGGCAGCCCCCGGATGGCCTCCGCCGCCGCCAGACGCTCCGTGTCCCAGATGGTCATGGGGTCGTGCTCCACCCAGCCTGCCTGCGGATAGATCTGGGGAAAGGGATACTGGGCCTTGGCGGCGATCTGCCCCGCCCGGTCAAATACGATGGCACGGGAGCTGGTAGTCCCCTGATCCAGTGCCAGAATATACGATGCCATAGCCGTCTCCTCTTTTCTTTTTGGTGAGTTTGTGGTATACTGCCAACAGAATGATTCTTATTTTACCATAGGAAGGATGAAATTTCCATGACAAATCTCACCGAGTTCACCTTTCTCTCCAGCGACGGCAAGACCCGGCTCCACGCCATGCAGTGGCTACCAGAGGGAACGCCTCGTGCCGTGCTGCAAATTTCCCACGGTGTAGCCGAGCATATCGGCCGCTACGACGGCTTTGCCCGCTACCTCAATGAGCAGGGGATCGCCGTGGTGGGCCACGACCATCTGGGCCACGGCGGCTCTCTGCCGGAGGGCGGCACCCCCGTCTACTTTGGCGACGGCACCCCTTGGGAGACAGTGGTGGCGGATATCCAGCTGCTGCACGAGCAGTTGCGGCGGGAGTTTCCCGGTGTGCCGCTGTGCCTCATGGGCCACAGCATGGGCTCCTTTCTGGCCCGCAGCTATCTGATCCGCTACCCCGGTACCCTGCAGGCCGCCATCCTCATGGGCACCGGCTGGCAGCCACAGGCCAAGCTGACCGGAGGCCGTGCCGTGGCGGAGGTGGTCTGCGCCGCACAGGGACACTCCTCTGCCAGCAAGCTGGTGAACGATCTGGCCTTCGGCGGCTACAACAAGGCCTTTGCTCCCAACCGCACCGGCTATGACTGGCTGTCGGCGGACTCTGAGAACGTGGATCGCTACATTGCCGACCCCCTCTGCGGCGCCGATGCCACGGTGGGGCTGTTCCGCCAGATGCTCCACGGCATCGCCTTCAACCAGAACCCCAAGAATCTGACCCGCATGGACAGCAGCCTGCCGGTGCTGCTGATCTCCGGCGACCGGGACCCGGTGGGCGATATGGGTAAGGGCGTCCGCCGCACCGCCGCCGCCTTCCGCAAGGCGGGCCTGTCGGATGTGACTGTGAAGCTGTATCCCGGTCTGAGACACGAGATCCTCAATGAAGGCCCCATGCGCCAGACGGTCTATGAGGACATCTGGCACTGGCTGGAGCCGCATCTGCCGACCCGTTAAAATCTCGCTAATTGAAATACTGTTCACCTCCAAGAGGACGGCCTGTGGGCCGCCCTCTTTTCCTTTGGGAAAATACTGGCACCATTTTGTCATTTCTATCATTCGGTCAGTCAAAAAATACCAGTTTTCAACATTTTTCTCATACTTTTCTCATATCGGACTAATACGTCGTTTCATAGAGAATTTGTGAGAATTTTTTGAATAAATTACGAAAAATCGCTTGACTTTGCCGTGGAATTGGGGTATATTATAGCCCTCAAACGTACAGGATCCGACATTGTCGAATGCGTCGACGCAGGCTGTGCGTTTTATTCCTGTCCGTACATGACGGGCTTTCGACCGGGAGGTGAGTGAAATGGCCTATATGCGCTTGGGCGATCTGCTGGTGGCGTCCGGGACCATCACAGAGCAGCAGCTGGAGCGTGCTCTGGCGCTCCAGAAGGAGACCAAGCAGCGGCTGGGCGACGCATTGATCCAGAACGGCTTCATCACGGAGGCGCAGCTCATCGACGCTCTGCGAGTGCAGCTGGGCGTGGACTTTGTGGACCTGACGGCCATTTCCATTCCCGTGGAGCTGGCCCAGTATGTCCCCCGGAACATCGCCAAGAAATACTGCGTGGTGCCGGTGAAGCTGGTACGCAACAGCCTGTATCTGGCCATGAGCGATCCTCTGGACTTCGTGGCTCAGGATGAGGTCAAAACCGCCTCCCGTAAGCGCATCATCCCCATGATCGCCACCCGCAAGGCCGTGGAGCAGGCCATCAGCCGCCTGTACGGCAACGAGGGTACGGCACGGGTCATCGAGGAGATGAAGCGAGAGGCCGGCAGCAGCAGCGATGTCATCCCCGCCCAGATGGCGCAGGACACGGCGGACCCTCGGGAGTCCGCCCCCACCATCCGCTTCGTTAACGCCCTCATCGAGCGGGCCTATACCGAGCGGGCCAGTGACATCCATCTGGAGCCGCAGGAGAGCGAAATGGTGGTGCGGATGCGGATCGACGGTCTGTTGCCGCGCTGTTGAGGATACAGTTGAAGTCACACCGGAAGAAAAAGTATCCGGATATCGAAAGAAACTGCATCGTTATGAAAAAA